>MDTE01010761.1_pt1 | contig 219019 bp, 211 predicted proteins | sample 811231 | NCBI WGS metagenome assembly MDTE01 (sample SAMN05326651, study PRJNA326480) | marine metagenome | isolation source: seawater | place: Indian Ocean: Red Sea | collected 2010
AATGTTAAAGATGTAAATATTTATTGTGAGTGTCAATGGGAAGCTACACAGGTTGGTCGTGAACCCTATGAGTCCAGTCCCAAAAGCATCCGCATGGATATGGTGGTGGAAAGCGATTCGACCACAGAAGAAATCACAAAAGTTATAAATGCAGCTAAGAAGGGATGTTTCATAGAGCAGATGATGAATAAACAAAATAATATCGAACACAGACTTAAAGTTGGTGATGAGTGGATGAACGTTTAATTTGAATGAATCATCATTGCATGTATTAATAATTTCAGGCTTTGCCGGAGCAACTGATTTCAAGGTTAGAGTTGAACAGCACGATGAAGAGGGTAAAGCGACTCAGGAAGCATTAAAACCTATTAAGCTTCGTGGTTGGCAGCGAGTTCACTAAATATTTAGATTAAGAGGATTGCGTATGGATGAGCAAGAGTTTTTAGGACATTTTATAATTTGGGTAATTTGTTTTGCGCTAGCAACATTGGAAGGTAAGGAAAGCGGCATTTCCTTACTGACGGCAATTGGAACATCATTAATAATCTTTATCCCAATAGAAGTTTTCTTTTGGGCGATGCATTATATAATTTTCTAAGTCTAATTAGAAGTTACGATGCATAATCAGGGTTAATGGAGAGGTTAGACAAGATTGGTCAACATCAGATATGATATCTGGATTTGCTGAGTCAGCTGCTTACTTATCAAGTTAAATTGCGTTGGCTCCAGGTGTTATTTTGTGTTCTGGCACAGGTCCGGGGACAGTAATTGAAAGTGGTGTTGATGAGGATCGATGGCTTAAACCCGGAGATCAACTCTCGGCGGAAACTCACATCGTTGGTGTTCTAACGAATGTGTTAGGAAACTGTTAGAATAGGTAGAGTTTGTTACAGCGCGGACGTAATAATAAATAAACTTAGTTAGTTATTTCATTATATATAATTAAACCAATTCAACTGTTGCTTTTATATTAAATTATTTGATTTGGAGCTATTCATGGGACGGTTTTCACGCGACAAAGTGATTAGTAAATTACAAACTACCCTCGATGATAATGGTGTCATATTTGATGCCTTCTGCGGATCGGGTATAACGGCTAAAATGGCGGCGATTGGAGGAGCTGATATGGTCACAACCCATATTTTAGCCTTTTATCGGATGCAAGGCTTGAGCTCTATGGCTGGTTATTTGCCAATTGGAGATGCCAATTCTATAACACTTGATATAGGACAAAGTTATTTTAGAAGAGTTGTTCCTGACACCCCACTTTTTGCAGGTATACTTTGCTGTGATCCAACAAAGGACATGCAACAATTTGTACACACACTGATTGCAGCTGGATTTGATGGTATTATGAATTGCCCGACTGTAGCTTTAATTGATGGTCAGTATCGCAAAGACCTTGAAGAGACCGGTTTAGGTTATTCTCACGAGATTGACATCTTGAGTTATGCCGCTGGCCAGGATATTTATACTAAAGCGTTTTGCACTAATTCTGATGAAGCCTTAGCCCTAGCTGAGGTAGGAGTTGATAATATTGTATTACATTTTGGTAATAGCTCAGGTGGATCAATTGGTTCTTCTACAGTGTTAGCATTAGCTGATATGGTAGATAGGGCGGCAGTAATTTGTGACGTATTAGACAGTAAATTTCCCGGGAAACTTATTACTGCACATGGTGGTTCAATAGAGTCAGCAAGTGACTTTAGAGCGTTACTTAAAGAAGTACCACGATTGGATGGCTATATTGGAGGTTCTTCTGCAGAGAGGCTACCTATTGAAGAGGCAGTGCCTAAGGCAGTTCAAGCTTTTAAAGGCGTCAGAAATATTTAGTTGTAAGGGTACATCCATCCAACCGGGAACTAAAGGAAAACATTGAGACGCTGAGGATTCTAGACCTCGGCTACGGTGTAGAAGCGCTTGTTTTCTCCTAAGAAGACAATATATCTCGATATGATTGACCTTTTAAGGGCTCATAACGTTGGGTGCCCCATTGAAGAGTGGACCTGTAGACATTCTTAAGCGGCGCTTGGAAGCATAGACACCTAGAGCCTTCAAGACCTGCGCTTTCATGATTTACGTCACGAAGCCATCAGTCGTTTCTTTGAAAGAGGTCTAAATATTGCCGAAGTAGCCATTATCTCTGGCCATAAAGACCCGCGCATGCTGTTTCGTTATACCCATCTACGAGCTTCTGAATTATTAAGAAAAATTGATAAAGAGAACATATATTTAAACTTCTGAGGGCCTATGTGTAAACTAACGTCGGTGCGAAGCGCAGAGTGTTACTGCACCTGAGGGCAGAATATATTTGTGTTTAATAATTACCCCCCGGGGAGCCTAAGCCCGACCCGGGGCTGGGTTAATAAAGCTTACTTAGGGTTATTTGAGTGCGCACAGCAAAATTGAAAACGTTACGTGCATAAGAAACTCCACCCCACAACGAATGTCACGTCAGTAAATATATTCTGAGTAACCTAGAACTTTCAGTTTCGATATTCGTTCGAAATCTCTAAATAACTCAGAGTAATATTAGGACTTACTAGCCAATATTTAGTTGTTATGTTATAATATTACTGTTATGTTATAACAAAACATAAGCAAACTAATTATCAATTATAAATAATTTTCATCTACTGGGGGAGACAATGTCGTTAAAGTTCATGCCATTGCAAAATTCGCCTTCAGACAGGCGCGGAAATATTTTTTTCTCGTTTCTTATGGAAGATGAATTTATTGAGGAGAATGATGATTCTGGTACATTTGTATTCGAACAACGACTTCCATTTGATACTTTAAAAGCAATTTGTCTTTTTGCCCAACCTTGGCCTGATAATGTATGCGCGGAAGGTATTTTTTGGGTTAACTCTCAACCTGATATATGCTTCAGACTTAAAATTGAAAATGGCTGCGCTGTTACCAAACCTGCCGGAAATTGGCTTTCCGGACAGGAGCAATATGGTTCATCAAAGCCCAATGCCTATGAAATATTTACAAGTCGTCCATGGGATCCAGTGTATGGAGACAGAGTACAAAAAGTTGTCTTTCGTAACGCAAGCAAACACCGCGAATATATTAAGTGTACGCTGAACAGGTGTCTAATATCCGTGAAACCTGTCTAATTCATTGCCAATATTATTTACCTTCAAAAAATTAGGAGAAATTTGATGCCATTCAATGCCGACTACCAAGGTTATGACCTTGATATTGGTTTTATAGAAGAGTCCCATCACACTAACCCAAGGCGTCTTTACAGCACTTATGGTGCGGACTGGCAATACAGGGTAGATCATGAACGCATGCGCCGCGAACGACTAGAACGAGCGCGGGCAGAAATGATTGCTGACGACCTGGGTGCGCTGATTGTCTTTGCGGGCGCAAACGTACGATATCTAACTGGGTCTTATCAAGGAAACTGGAAATATAATATCAACATCCGTTATGCCGTCCTGCCGCGCGAAGGGGATCCTTATCTATTTGAAACAGCTGGGTCTGATATGCATAACGCGAGGCTCGATCTTCCTTGGATGAAAGATAGGATCCGTCCCGCAATGACTTGGCAGTGGGCTGAGGGGGCTGTGAGCGAAATGGCTGATAAGATGGTTGCCTCTGCTATGGAAGTGTTAAAAGAACATGGTGTCGAGGAAGAAAAAATTGGTGTTGATAATCTCGATTTTCCCGCCTTGCACGCTTTCGAAAAAGCTGGTCTTCGAATCGTTAACGGCTGGCCTGCTATGTCTCGTGCCCGCGTAGTGAAAACTACAGACGAAATTGAGCAGATTAAGATGTCTGCCGCCATTGGTGACGCGGCCATGTGGCATATAAAGCATGAATGGCTGAAACCAGGCGTTACGGAACGCCAGATAGAAGCCAAAGTGCATGAATTCATGTTGGATCGTGGTTGTGAGATCATCTACGATATCATTGTCGCCTCAGGTGGTAACACTAGCCCGTACAGGCGTTGGGCAACGGATAAACTCATCCAGCAGGGCGACTTGATTATCATCGACATTAACGCTGTCGGACCTGGCGGCTACTATGTAGACTTTGTCAGGACCCTAAAATGCGCAGGCAAGATGACCCAGCAAGAGATAGATCTCTATCGAGAAACATATGACTCCCTATATGCTGGTATGGAAAACCTACGTCCTGGAATGACATCAGCAGATGTAGTATCTAAATTTCCTGAATATGACGACGACACATATGGAACGGTGACACTCCAGCAGTTTGCCCACTCTATCGGTATTACTCTCTATGAAGGGATGTGGATGAGCCGGGCTTATTCACTCAAATATCCAGCGGAGATCAAAGAAAACATGTACTTTGCGATTGAAACGTTTGCGGGCCATCCAGGACTACCACAGACTTGTCGATTGGAAGAAAATGTTCTTGTCTCTAAGGACGGGCCAGTGATTTTCACTAAGATGGAGCATATGGAAGAGGCCGTCGGCGACTACCGTATCGGTGATTTTCATCATCCGTCCCTTCTTGGATATCCGACGCATAAATCAGAGCCTGGAACTTAACCAGAGCTATGGAACGAAATCCGCTTATTGTGGTTTCGTCGCGCCTTGACGGAGTTAGTGATGAAGTTCGGGGAAGCAGCCGCAAAGCTGTTTCCTCAATAGTTAGCACATGGCGTCGTGCAGAAGAGGCGGATATTGGTAATACTATAGTTGACTGCCATGATATCTCGCTGGCCGAGAGTATCCAGAGCTCCGGTGCATACACTGTTACGTCTGATCCCGAGGAAATTGAACCGACCCACAATTATAAGCCACCTTCCGGCCTGGCGCGAATAGCGCGTACGGTCACCAAGTTTGATAGGTTTTGCAACCATGATCTGATCGTACACCTACCTGAACATCATGTGGAGATTGATCCCTTGTTTTTAAGAGCATTAATGTATCCGCTCGCTGCATCGGAGGTAGGTATGGCAACGCTGGTTACACCCATTAGGCCAGATCACCCCAAAGACACAGCTAAAGTATCAGTTAAGTGGAACCGAGACCGAGTAGTCTACGTGATGCCAGAAGCCCAGGTAGGTACCATATCAAATTTTTCGCGGGATGCCGGCATACTTATAGGGGGAGAGGTTTATGCACATATCCCTATCTATATCTATCGACGGGCGGCCTTGGACCGTGTAGTTAGGGTGCCTCCGTCCGACCGGGAACTGAAGGAAAACATTGAGGCTTTGAGAGTTCTCGACCTCGGCTACCGTGTAGATGCACTTTTTGTCCCAAAAGCGATTCCTGCCACCTACGAAGATGATAGAGCTCGGTATGATTAAGCTTTAAGGGCTAAATATTTTAGTGATTTTGAGGAATCTAACTCCATCAAAACATGCCAGAGTTTTTGTATAAGAAAACTACTTCTAATTGACCAAAGATGCTAAGCCCTATAGCTAGTTATTAATTAATATTAGAGGAATAAAATATGCGTGCAGCATTTTACGATACACTCGGCCTAGCTAAAGAGGTTCTCACTGTTGGAGAACAGCCTACACCTGAGCCCGGTTCTGGCGAAGTACGAGTTAAATTGCGTAGCTCTGGTGTTAACCCATCTGACACCAAGGCTCGACTGCGCGGCCGAGGTGGATCAATTCCGTTTCCGTTGATTATTCCTCAGAGTGATGGCGCCGGAGTGATAGACGCTATCGGGGAAGGAGTGAATAATCACCGACTTGGCAAACGGGTCTGGCTTATGAATGGACAATGGCAGCGTCCTTTCGGTACAGCGACAGAGTATATCTGCATTGAATCTAAATATGTAATTGAATTGCCTGATGGTGTTGATATGGCTGTAGGAGCTTGTTTCGGGATTCCATACCTTACCGCACATCGCGCGGTAATGTTTGATGGGTCGGTTTCTGGTGAGACAATTCTTGTTCAAGGTGGAGCCGGAGCAGTTGGCTCTTATGCAATTCAAATTGCCAAGTTTTATGGAGCACGAGTCATCACCACTGTCAGTTCAGATGAAAAAGCTGAATATGTCCTCAATGTAGGTGCTGACGAAGTCATAAATTACCGGACCGAAGATGTACCTGAACGTATTACTGCAATGACAAAGGGGCGGGGTGTGAACCGTATAGTGGAACTTAATATTTCCGCAAATGGACCGATGTATGACAAAATACTTTCACAGGGGGGGACAGTCATTGTCTATGGAACCCATGAAATGACTGCGAGTTTTATGGCACAGAATTTCTACACCAAGTGGGCTTCACTTAAAGGGTTTCTTGTTTATACGATTGACGACGCTCAGCGTCTTGAAAGTGTGACATCACTCAATAAGATGTTAGCCGATGGTGTTCTCAAAACAACGATTGCAAAACGATTCACTCTTAATGATATTGTGCTGGCACACGAGATGGTAGAATCTGCCAGGCATATTGGTAATGTGGTTATTGATGTGAGTTAGTTAGGGTTTATAGGGAAAAGTGGTGCCCAGGGGCGGAATTGAACCACCGACACAAAGATTTTCAGTCTTCTGCTCTACCAACTGAGCTACCTGGGCTTTTTTTAGTGACGAGCGGGTATACGAAATAAAAACTTCCCTGTACAGGGTCTAACTTCGAATAAATTTAGTTTTTTTTCATAACTTCAATTTGATTAACACTCTTCATCTAATGCCGGGTCACCCCCTCCCTGATGCACCGTAGGCGCCTCATCTGTAGGAATTCGATACCTACCTTCAAACCATCGAGCCAAATCAGCATTTGCGCATCTTTCCGAACAAAAAGGCCTGTGACGTTTTACTGCCAATTTTCCACAATTGGGACAATCCGACATAATATTACCTATTAGTATTCCAATCTAATTCTGACTTTAATAGACTAACATAAACCAAATTAATTATGGGAAATTCTTATTTTATCTGGAACGATCTCCCATTTCTCTGATGTCCTATCTGAGCAAATTTCGATTGTAACCTGACCTATTTTACTTGCAGCTTCCGCAAAAGTATCCTTTAGGTCACCGTTCAAAACATTAACCACTTCAGCTGAAGCACGTAGCGTGTAGCCAGCAGATTTTGCCTTACGGCTGATTCCAACCATTTCTCGCATAAGATTATAAGCGATGGTTTCAGCCGTCGGTACTGACGATGATATATTTTTTGTCAAACTCTCTGACAAAGATGGACCTCGACGAGCCCTGGTCATTTCTATCAGACCTAGATGGGAAAAACCGAGTACATGGGTTGGAAAGGGGTCATCCTTGAGTTGTTCACGTAGAGCTTTTAAAACCACCTTACGATCATCATTACTATTCATTTTTAAAGCATCTATAACAATTGCCCCGCCTAAACGCCTTAGACGTAATTGTCTCGCTATCTCTTGCATGGCGAAAAGGTTTATATCGAGTGATCCACGTTTAGCCTGACCAGCAAACTTTGCCGAGTTAACGTCTATGGCGCAAAGCGTCTCATATTGTTCAAAGACAATTTCAGCACCGTTTTGTAGTATCACCTTTCTCAAAAGAGCACTGGAAATTGCGTCATCTACTTCATACTTTTCAAATAAAGATGGTTCTTCATATTCAAGCCTGAAGGACACTCTTTTTCCTTCAACCTGTAGCCATTCCATTAATTTTTTTTCAATATAGGCGTCGGAAAACACCACCCGTGAAACCTTATCTCGAATACACATGGACAAAATTGAATCAAGTGGCTCTGGCGGTGGATTTATGCACGCTGGAGCTTGATGCTTTGGGCTACTTACGTCTAACTGTAATTGCTTAAGTCGAGGGCCCTTATTTGCAAATCCATCAGCTGTAACCTCAACCTTTATAGTCTGGCCCTCATGAATTAGCTTATTTATTGATAGCGCCTCTGATTTTCCATTAGTCGATACTGCATCCTTTGCACTCAAAAACCCTATAATATTACTTCCTAAATCTATAAAAGCTGCATTCACTGAAGGATCAACATAAGTGACCTTCCCCAAATGGATTCCACCCACTTTAGTAGGCTCTATTTTCCGGTAATGATTCACCTGCCATACTTTATTATCACGCACGTGTGCCGTACGGATTTCACCCGGAGATCTCTCTATAAGTATGGTCCAATCTTTTACGATCGTTTAAAACCTAAACCAGTTAACATAGCTATAGCAGAGGCGATATCAAGTCCAACTATGTTAGTATAAGATCCATTTATTGATAGCACAAATGAGCCCGCAAGTCCCTGTATCGCATATCCCCCTGCCTTGTCCTTCCATTGGCCTGTCAATATAAATGCATCTATCTCATCAGGGGTAAGCCTTTTAAATCGAACAATAGTTGAGATAGACTTAAGAGATAAATCTCCTTTAGGAGAAATAACGCATATCCCGCCATATACTCTATGGCGTCGGCCCGATAGTTGTTTAATATAGGCCCTAGCGTTATCAGGGTCAGAAGGTTTTCCCATCAGCCGACGCCCGGCAGATACAATTGTATCAGCTCCTATAATAAAATTATTAGGGTTACGCTCATAAACATATTTAGCTTTGCTTAATGCAAGTCTTTTTACTAAATGTGACCCAGTTTCATTTTTGATTATAGACTCGTCTAGATCGGCGGGTTCAACCTTGTCCGGGTGCACGCCGGCAGAGGCCAAAAGACTTAACCGCCTTGGAGAAGCAGACGCTAGGATTAATTTTTGCGACACGACTTTTGCTCAATGCTATTTAGGTATAGCAAGATAATCAAAAAAGAATAAATTGACAGGTACAATTTATTTATATCGGAATGTAATGCGTCCTTTTGACAGGTCATACGGTGTCATTTCAACATTTACCTTATCACCAGCTAAAACACGGATGCGATGTTTTCTCATCTTCCCCGCCGTATGAGCCAAAACTTGATGATCGTTATCTAGTTTAACTCTAAACATTGCATTCGGAAGCACCTCAGTTACAGTGCCAGAAAATTCTAATAAGTCCTCTTTTGCCATATTGTATCCCATTGTTGTTTTTGCCTAAAAACAGCTTGTAATAAGAGTTGGAACCCATTTTTATTATAAACTCAACCTCTATTTTTAATTTGACACTTGCAAAATCAAAAAAAAATGTTGCCATTAACCAGTTGTAACACAAAAAGTAATGGAAGGAGATACCTATGGCTGACGATATTTTATATGAAACAGTTGGACCTATCCGAATAATCACAATTAATAGACCCTCCAAAATGAACTCGTTAGATTTCTCCGCCAACGATAAATTAATAAATGCCTTTAAAATGTTTGATGAGGATAACGAAGCGCGCGTCGCTATAATCACTGGGTCAGGATCTGATTCTTTTTGTGCAGGAGCTGATTTAAAAAGTTACACACTAGAATTCGCTACAACCCCCCCTGATCAATTTCATACAAAGTATACCAATGGATATGGCTTAGGAGGAATCACAAGAAACCTGAATATTAATAAGCCAATCATAGCATCAATTAATGGTTATGCTATGTCGGGAGGCTTCGAAATAGCTCTGGCTTGTGACATACGCATTTGCTCCGATAATGCTATTTTTGCATTACAGGATGTAAAATGGGGTTTTCACGCATGTGATGGAGCCTTAGTTAGACTTCCACACATTATTGGCCTTACGCATACTATGGAAATGTTTTTAACTGGAAATCGCTATGATTCAACCTGGGCAGAAAAAGTGGGCCTAGTAAATACAGTGGTTGATCAATCTTCACTTATGGATAAATGTCTTGAAATGGCCAATTTAATAGCGACTAGATCACCTACAGCTATACAACTCGGCAAAGAAACCATTTTCCATGCTCTCGGAAGACCATTATCAGATGGCCTACAATTCGAAAGCACCTCATTTCGTAAACTTGGAGATAACAATGATTTGATCGAAGGAACGAGAGCCTTTGCCGAAAAACGAGAGCCCACATTTAAATAAAAAAAATGGACTAAGCCCTAATGTGAAGTGCACATATTAGAGTAAACAGGCGTCGGGCTGTATTGTCATCCAATCCAACTTTATCGAAGAGAAGCGTCTTTAGCCTATCAGACCCATCATTATGAAGAGCTCGTCTTCCAAAATCGATAGCCTCAATTTTTTCTGGAGACGCTTTTTTTGTAGCCTCATAGTAATTTTCACAAACGACAAAATATTCTTTAATGACTTTTTTTAGGGGCCGAACAGAGAGAGCTAATTCCCCTAGTTTTGCTTTATCTTGACCAGATATATCAATAATAACTCTGCCCTCATGAACAAAAACTCTTATGTCATATGGGCCTATATGGCCCTCTCCAAAAAAACTTGGCTGAGGTTTAAAATAGTTTTTCTCCACCAGATCGTGGATTGCAATTTCGATCTCTTTTTGAATGTGAGGCTGATATCGAATTACACCTGAATTGTGCAGTGTCACAGACGAAATTTTTTGATTGCTATTAAACAATTTACCTTACCAACCCTTATTATTTTGAATTATTTATTAATTAACTATTGAGCTATAGATTAAGATCTTGAGTAACCTGATCGCCGCGGTTCAGTAATATATAGAAAGAAATAGTACAGAACAAGACATATTTGATAAGATTTATAATAAAATATGTAATAAAATTACAAAACACTATTAAAAATTCTATCAAATTGCTTAGTTTAATTGAGAGTCTTGGAGATCGGCTTTAATTCTCGATCAAAAGTTATATTTATTTCTCCGGCATTAGATTGCTTAGTCGCAGAGAAACTGAAAGAGCATGACCCTCCAGACCTTCAGCATTCGCCAAAGTAACAGCCTCAGGACCTATCATCTGTAAACTAGAGGGGCTACATGAAACTAATGACGTCCGTTTCATAAAATCAAGAACACCAAGCCCAGAAGAAAAACGAGAGGTCCGACCAGTCGGAAGAACGTGATTAGTCCCGGCAATGTAATCACCTATGGCTTCAGGTGTATGTGCCCCTAAAAAGATGGCTCCAGCATTTATGACCCTATCAGCTATAAACTCGCACTGGTCACACGCGAGCTCAAGATGTTCCGGTGCTATTAGATTAATAGTTGGTATTGCTGATTCAATTTCTGGCACTAGAATTATTGCTCCGTTCCTCTCCCAGGAAGATCGAGCAACTATAGATCTAGGTAAATTATTTAGATGCTCTAGCACAGCTAGCTCCACAGAGTGAGCAAATGATTTGTTATCAGTAATTAAAATTGCTTGAGATGATTCGTCATGCTCAGCCTGACTCAGCAAATCTGCAGCTATCCATATAGGATCATTATTTGAATCGGCAACTACAGTTATTTCCGAAGGTCCTGCAATCATATCAATGCCCACAACCCCAAAAACCTGTTTTTTAGCTGCAGCAACATAAGCATTACCGGGCCCTACTATTTTGTTTACTGAGGCAATGGTTTCTGTGCCATATGCTAAAGATGCAATAGCTTGTGCTCCACCAATCCGATAAATTTCATTAACACCGGACAGTCCAGCTGCTGTTAAAACTGAGGGATTAAGATAACCCTCAGGAGCAGGAACTACCATAACAATTCTCTCTACTCCTGCAACTTGTGCAGGAATAGAATTCATCAACACGGAAGAGGGATAAGCTGCAGTGCCGCCTGGCACATATAAACCTACAGACTCTATTGGACGCCATCGACTGCCTAAACGTACACCACAATCATCTGTATAATCTATATCCTTCGGTATTTGGGTTTTATGAAACTCGGTGATTCGAGAGTGAGCCTTAATCAGTGCTTTTTTGACATCATCAGGACAAGCGGACTCAGCATGAGCAATTTCAGATTCAGAAACACGCATCCCAGAAGGTTCAAGCAATACCTTATCAAATTTTTCAGTAAAATTAATTACAGCTGAATCACCATTTTTTGACACTGCTGATAAAATTTTTTGTACGCTTTTGTTAATATCCTTTTTTGATTCTCTTTTTTTTGAGAGAAATCTATTAAATTCCTTTTCAAAATTAGAATCTAATAAATCAAAATTATGCGGCATCTGAATCAACCTTAACTACGAGACGAAATTTTTCGATCCAGGATCCAAGTGTTCTTGCACATGTTTTTAAAGAGGCTCGATTAACAACAAGGCGACTGCTGACATCTGTAATTGTTTCAATTTCTACTAAGCCATTAGACTTCAATGTTTCTCCAGTTGACACGAGGTCAACTATACGTCGGCAGAGGCCCAGCATTGGGGCCAGCTCAATCGCGCCATTAAGCTTAATACATTCCGCCTGAACACCCCTCTGGGAAAAGTGATTTTGTGTAAGGTTCGGATATTTAGTAGCAACCCTAACGTGGCTCCACTGTGAAGGGTTATCAGCGACAATAAGGGCTTCGGGAGCAGCAACTACTAAACGACATTTACCAACACCTAAGTCTAAAGGAGAGTAAAGCTCTGGATAGTCAAATTCCATAGAAACATCATTACCACAGATCCCAAAATCAGCAGCTCCGAAAGCAACGAAAGTTGCTACATCAAACGGCCGTACCCTTATTATATCTAAATTTGGATCGGAAGTTGTAAATCTCAATGCTCGAGAATCTATATTGTCAAAATCTTTTTCAACAACAATTCCTGCACTGTCAAGTATTGGCATAACCTCCTTTAAAATTCGACCTTTTGGCAAAGCAAGAACTAATTTCTTTTCCTCATTCACAAACTGTCTCCAATATACTAATTAAAAATTAATGTCTAATTGCTCTAGAATAAACATGTTTCTTTTAATCAAAACTATGTCCTGGCCGTTTATTTGCTGACCAAGGCTCGCCAAAGTCTTCTAGATGACACAAGAGCTGAGAAGTTTCCAGCCGTATTGCCGCACCTCTGGAAAAAGTGATTTCAACTATGAAGCCCCTATTAGAGTTTATCTCAAGGTCAACAGCTAATAAATTTAAAAACAGTCCAGGTTTATGGCGCTCCAAACATTTACGCTTCACTCCTAATACATGGTGAAACGTTATGCCAGAATGAACTCTCTCTCCTGCAAATTCACTATTTTTATTAGCTGTTTCCCAGCGAAAGCGATTGGCAGCAAACATAAATTGCTTATTATTTTGGTCATAAGCAAGATCTAAGACAGGTACTATCGCATCTTGCAAAGCAACAGAAATAACTTTTAGGTCCTCTTTGTCAACAGCCTTTAGCCTCAGCAGGCCACTATTTTTTTTCACGTCTCGTCTTTCACCCGCTCGATATCTGCACCTACATTCGCTAATTTTTCTTCTAAGCGCTCATAGCCCCTATCTAGATGGTAAATACGACTTATCAAGGTTTCCCCCTTAGCAGCGAGCCCAGCTAGTACTAAGGAGGCACTAGCCCTCAGATCTGAGGCCATCACTGGTGCGCCAGTTAAATATGATACGCCAGTAACAACAGCCGATCCACCTACCAGATCGATATTTGCCCCCATCCTTTGTAACTCTGGCACATGCATAAACCTGTTTTCAAAAATCGTTTCACTAATTATTGATTTTCCTTGGGCTCCAGTCATCAAGGAAATAAACTGTGCCTGCAGGTCGGTTGGAAAGCCAGGATATGGTTCTGTCCCTATATTAATACTTTTCAATCTACCTTCTGATACCTCTATCGTTATGTTCTCATTTTTTTTCTTTACAGAAACCCCAGCCATTATCAAATTATCTAAGGTTGAACTCATATCTTCCTGGTTTGCTCCAATCAACTCAATAGACCCACATGTAATTGCTGCAGCCATCGCATATGTTCCTGCCTCAATTCTATCTGGCATAATAGTGTGTCTGGTACCCATAAGTTTTTTAACACCATTAATAGTTAAGGTATCCGTACCCTTTCCCTCAATTTTTGCTCCCATTGATATCAAACAGTTCACCAGATCTCCTATCTCGGGTTCCTTAGCTACATTCTCTAATACAGTTTTTCCCTCAGCAAGAACTGCAGCTAGTAATAAATTTTCAGTGGCTCCAACTGAAATTTTAGGAAATACAATATGTGCTCCTGTCAGGCCCTTATTAGCAGTTGCACGAATATATCCGTTCTGAACAAAAACTTTGGCCCCCAGCTTCTCTAGTCCTTGTATGTGCAAATCGACTGGTCTAGTTCCAATAGCGCAACCTCCAGGGAGAGAAACTTCTGCCTCTCCAACTCTGGCCAATAGCGGGCCAAGAACTAGTATGGAAGCACGCATCTTACGAACAAGGTCATATGGGGCAATCGTATTAGAAATATTTCCAGCATTTAAGGACAAAACACGCCCTATATGTCCATCTCTAAGGTCCTGTCCCTCTAGAGACACATCCACACCATGCTGACTTAGTAAATTGGCCATGGTCGTTATATCTGCCAAATGAGGAACATTCGCTAATACAACTGAGTTATCAGTGAGAAGGCTGGCACACATTAATGGCAAAGCAGCATTTTTCGACCCACCAATAATTATTTTACCGCATAGTGGAGTTCCACCAGTAATCCGCATTTTATCCATTGTTTGACCGCCGGAAATTCATTTTACAGGTACACTTTAATTAATACATAATTTGGTCTGGTCACATATTCCATGAATCATAGTTTGGGTATAGTTATCCCCTGCTGGCGCATATACTTACCTTTTCTGTCAGAATAAGACACCTCTGGAGGAGACTCTCCTTTTAAAAATAAAAACTGGCAAGCTCCCTCATTAGCATATATTTTTGCTGGTAGAGGCGTAGTGTTCGAAAATTCTAACGTCACATGACCTTCCCATTCGGGCTCTAAAGGGGTGACATTGACTATGATGCCACAACGAGCATAGGTAGATTTTCCTAGACAAATAACCAAAATATCTCGAGGTATACGAAAATATTCAACTGTCCGCGCTAAAACGAAAGAATTGGGTGGAATAATGCATTCAGCACCTTCTCTATCCACAAAACTACCTTCCTTAAAGTCCTTAGGGTCCACTGTCACAGAATTTACGTTTGTAAATATTTTAAACTCAGGAGAAACTCTAGCATCATAACCATATGAAGAGAGGCCATAAGAAATTACACCCTCCCTTACCTGGTCATCTACGAACGGCTCAATCATGCCATCCTCTAGCGACTTTTGTCTGATCCAGCTATCCGGCATGATCGACATAGCCGCACTCTCCTACATTATTTACCAAATTTTACTATCACTTTTTATATAATACCTAACATTCAATGGCTTGCCATGTTTATAAACACCGTGTCGACATAATAGCCGATTCGGTTAATTAGAGATTGATGTAGTCTTCTTTTTTTGAATGTTTTTTGCTGAACTTCTTTGCTTATTTCTTTTTTTTAAATTCTGGCGAAGCGCGTTGGCCTGACGTTCAAACCGCTCCTGCGCCCTCACTTGACCTCTCTTAGGCGTTTCTTGGCCTTGGCCGAGATTTTGGCTGTTGTCATTCATTTTACTTTGCCGCAACTGCCTCAATCTCTACCTTCCAATCAGGAGAAGCTAAGGCTTCTACTATAACCAGCGTTGAGGCAGCAGCATGTCCACCTGACCAACGATCTCGTATTTCGCGAAATTTTCCTACATCTCCACCAGGGGTTAAATACGCATTCAGACGCACAAGGTCAGTTGTTGTCATATTTATAGCTTCCAGTGCTAGAGTCAGGTTGTCCAATGTTTGTTCTACTTGCTCAGCAAAATCTTCGGAACAACTACCGTCTGGTTTAGCACCCACTTGACCAGATATAAAGGCCATTCTAGCCCCACCGGTAATCTCTACTATATGACTATAGTTGCTCGGAGGAGAATATAAAGTTTCTGGATTTGTTAGTTTTAGCATTCTATATTCCTGTAGTTATAGCTTGATTAGGCTTACTTATTCAGATTCTTATATAAACATAATAGTATTGAAATTTAAAAATAGAGATTCAAAAAAATAAATATAAGAAATAATTTATAACTAGTAACATATAAATTTTAAATAAGCCTTATTCTATAAAACTTAAAACAAACTTATCATGACTATTGCCGCTGTGGATAATGATATGTCATAAGGCTGTTAGCGTAAGTTTGTGCCGCCGTAGCTCAGTGGTAGAGCGCGCCATTGGTAATGGCGAGGCCGATAGTTCAATCCTATCCGGCGGCACCATAAACAGACAAAACAAAAGTAAGGTCAAAAGATTAATAAATTAATTTAGAAGTATCATATCCCAGAATTTTCTTATAAATTTATATTATCTGTCCTCAAGTTTTTCTTGTAGTAATTAACGAGAAAGAAGTATTTTTAAATAAAAATATTGTTTTGTCATGTTAGTCAGATATTTTGATAGACTAGAAATATGCAGAAACTTTATTGAAGTTGTCGTAGGATAATAATTCTGATCAGAGGTAGAGTATGTCGTTGTTTGGGCGAGGATTTTCACTTGGTCTCAGAGTCCTGTTGTTAACGGGAGTAATTGCTATTTTAATTACTACTCCTGCCACCAGCAATTCGTACAAAGAAAAAGATAATAGAGATCCGTTCGAAAGTACAAATCGACTGGTTTTTTCCTTCAATGTCGGTTTAGACCAACTAGTACTTGAGCCAGTTTCTATAGCTTACAGAGACTTAATGCCAAACGAATTAAAGACACCCATAAATAATTTGCTCGATAACTTACAAATGCCACTCAGCTTTGTTCACTCTTTACTGCAGGGCGACATTGATAATGCAAACCGAGCGGCTTCCCGTTTCTTTGCTAGCATCCCTACTCTTTTATTGGGAAACCCATTTCCTGATCAAAATCTTTTATATGAAGACGGTGGACAAACTCTTGCAATTTGGTTTGAAAATCCAGGACCTTATATAATGTTGCCTGTCTTAGGACCGTCAAATCTTCGAGATACTGTTGGCATAATAATGGACTTTTTTATAGATCCATTTAGTATGGTTGCAAGTCCGGGTATACGCAGTATTCGTAGCGTAGGATCTACGATACGCTTTAGGTCAGCTAATATTGAACAAATCCGGATTATGCAGAGAGACTCTTTTGATTATTATGCGGCAGTAAAAAGTCTTTATGAGCAAAGTCGTGAGAATGAAATTCGGAATGGTCACTATAAGCCCGACAGTATGTCACCAACAATTGGACTAGAACTTGACGCGGCCCCAATGCTAAAAAAGATTCTTGATACAGCAATAAAGTAGATGAAATGGCATTTAGCCACTTAATTAGTAAAATAACTTTTCCCTTCGTTATTATTTTAATTTTAACAGGAACTGTTCAAGCTGACCAACACTTGGTTAGGTCATCTGAATTTGTTCGTTCTTTAGCCCAACAGGCTATCGACACTTTAACTGAAGAAGGAATCAGTAATTTAGTTAGAAGAAAAAGATTTCGTAACATATGTAGAGAAAGCTTTGCTATAAATGGTATCGCAAAATTTGCCTTGGGTAGATACTGGCGTAATACGACGGAAAACACCAAAACAGAATATTTATCTTTATTTGAAGACGTTATTGTAGCAACCTGGGCAGATAAATTTTCTTTATATTCAGGAGAAAAATTTGAGATACAAAATGCTCTTGATGCTTCCATCAGAGGAAGATCTGAGCGCACTGCCATAGTACGAAGTATTTTTTACCTGGATACTAGGAGTCAGATTCGTGTTGATTGGCGAGTATCTAACTATGAAGATTTGTATAAGGTTACAGATGTGACAATTCAGGGTATAAGTATGTCTAAGACAACGCGGGACGAATTTTATTCAGTTATAAGGGGGAATGCAGGAGATATAAACGCTCTACTCAAATTACTCCGCGAAAAACGAAACAGATAAAAACACTAATCACAGTATACTTAAAAGTCCTGTAAAAACCTTATAGATTCCCTTATTTAGCTAATCTTTTTAAGACGATTGACTAACTGCTGTTCTACGTCGATAAGTTTTATTAAATAAACATCTATTTTTTTGTATAAGCCAGAATGAGTATATGGCTCCTTCGCTAAAAATTCATTCACACTGTCACAATCTTGTAGCTGTATAACAAACTCTGAACCCATCCATTTGTCCTTTGATTCTGACCATAATGGACCTCGCACTATAAATTTGTTTTGGTAATTATTTTCTATGAAGTAACGCCTATGGTCACTGAGTAAATTGTTTCGTTTTTCACTCATGCCTTCATTGGCATACCCTATAATCAAATATATTTGTTGTTCAGCAGAGTAACAGCTAAATTCCCACATATTCTGCTTCATGGCATTTTGACACCGATAAAAGATCGTGTTCCTGTAGTGATTAGACCGAACTAAAGGGTGATCTTGTATAAAATCTGCCGCAGCTCTTTCACCGTTAAAATTCAACAAATAGGTGTATCCACATTCCACATTATTTTCTGTAATGAAAGTTTGTCCACGCAGAACCACCAAATCTTTGTGCAGATCCATAAAGCTAGCTTCTGCGCCTATCTCTTTCTCATTTAGGTTTAGATCAAGAGAGTTTTTTTTAAGGTGAATAAAGTATTCCATTTTTAATCGAAAAAAATTTTCATTTTAGCGCTATGTCCCATTCATTCTGAACATGTACAACCTTCTCCTGTGAGAATCTTTTTTTACGATAATCTAAAAATCTATCGACACAAACAAGTTGAAACAGTGCCCACACAGCTGCTCCACGGACAATTGAAGATGGGTCATCAAGAAGTGATTCCACCGTACTTACCTCTCTTGGGTTTTTACTATTACCTATAGCAATAAGAACATTGCGAACAAACCGATCTCGTCCAGTGCGTTTAATTGAAGTTTTAGAAAATAGTTTTCGAAACATTGTATCATTAAGACCAGCTAACTCGGAGAGGTTTGGCTTCTCTAGCAATTTGTGGGCCTTTAAATCTGGATCCGCAGCAGCCTGAGCAAACTTATTCCAGGGACAAACGGCCAAACAATCGTCGCATCCAAATATACGGTTTCCCATCAAAGGCCTTAACTCAGGATCTATGGGACCATCGTGCTCTATAGTAAGGTAAGAAATACATTTTCTAGCATCAAGTTGATATGGCGCCGGAAATGCTTTTGTAGGGCATATCTCCATACACCTTTGACAACTTCCACAGTGCCCTACTAATGATTGGTCCAATTCTGTCTCTTGAGATAGGTCTATGTTAATAAAAACCTCTCCTAAAAAAAGCCACGACCCATGTTCTCTAGAAACGAGATTTGTGTGCTTACCCTGCCAACCCAGTCGGGCTCTCTGAGCCAAAGGCTTTTCCATTACTGGCGCTGTATCAACAAACACTTTTACTGAACAAGAGAATTTTTCACTTATCATCCGACCTAAACTTTTAAGTCTTTTTTTCATGACTTCGTGATAGTCTCTTCCTCGAGCGTAAACGGAAATATTACCGACATCATGATCACTAAGGTTCATAAGAGGATCTGAGTCTGGGGCATAAGAACAAGCTAATGAAATTATAGTCAACGCATCAGACCATAGTTTTTTGGGGTCAGTTCTTTGATTTATATTAGAAGTCAGCCAGCTCATTTCTCCCTGATAACCGCGATGTGTAAACTCAATCATATTATCTTTAGTCTCAGGAATTAATTGAGCCTCACAAAACCCAATGGCTGTAAATCCATGCTCAATAGCGTACCTTTCAATTTGCTCTCTGATAAGCTTCGCGTTATCTATGTTTTCTGTATAACCGGACAACTAATTAACCCCTGTAACTAACGATAATCGTATCGGATCTAATTAAAACAAAAGAGAGTTTCAGATCTTAATTATCTAATTTATTCAATCGTCTTCACCATTACTTCGCGCCAAGAGCACTGCATCCCCGTAAGAGTAAAAACGATACCTGTCCTCGACTGCGTGACTATAAACCCTTTTAATCTTTTGTGATCCAGCAAAAGCACTAACTAACATCATAAGCGTCGACCGTGGTAAATGAAAATTCGTTATTAACAAATCGACAACCCTGAAACGAAATCCTGGAGTAATAAAAATATTTGTTTCACCAACGAAAGGAGATACCATCCCGTTCGCTGTAACTGAACTCTCCAATAAGCGCATTGAGGTAGTTCCAATGGATATAATCCTAGAACCATTCATTCGTGCATTATTGATGATTTCAGCACTTTTGATGCTTATTTCACCATACTCAGCATGCATTTTGTGATCATTTATATTCTTACTTGTCACAGGCAGAAAAGTTCCACCACCAACGTGTAATGTTACCGGAACCATAATTACACCGCGTTTTTTTATTCTTTCCAATAGCTTTTCGGTAAAATGTAACCCAGCCGTTGGAGATGCAACTGCTCCATCATTTTTAGCAAATAAAGTTTGATAGTCAGAACTGTCTTTTACATCTGAACCTTTCGAGCGCTTTATATAAGGTGGCAAGGGTACGCTACCATGCTGCGCAAGTTTATTTTTAAAGTCGTCGCTATTAATATTGAAAGTTAATAAAACCTCTCCCCTAAGGAGTTTTTTCTCAACTTTGGCCCAAAACTCATCTCCAAATATTATACGATCCCCTTTTTTCAATTTTTTTGATGGTTTCGCAAATGAATACCATGAGTTTTCATCTTTTTGCCTATGCAGGGTAATTTTGATTTTACCCGACAAAGAAGATACTTCACCATCAAGCTCTCTTTCCCTATTTCCAGAGAGTAAAGCAGGAATGACTCTAGTATTATTGAACACAACCAGATCTCCGGATTTGAGTAAATCAGGTAGCTCATAAAATTTTCTATTTACTAACTGATTTTGAGCATCTAAAAGGCGTGAGCTGTCTCGAGGAACAGCTGGTCTCTGGGCAATTAAGTCTAGTGGTAAATCAAAATCGAATTCAGAAGTTTTCATTTTTATCTCGAGTGATTGACAGAATTTTAGGTTGGGATCTAATACTGTCTTCTTCACGGTAAGTTGAAAAAATATGTGTCAAACGCAAAAAACAGAACTTTCACAAATATCAAGCCACTTTTTATTGGTTTCTATAGCTTTTGTTACCTGCCTTGTTGTTTCAAATATAATAGCGGTAAAGTTGATTGATATATCTGGCTATATTTTAACAGGCGCAATAGTGATATTTCCAGTTACCTACATAATTGGTGACATCCTCACTGAAGTCTACGGTTATTCAAAAGCCAGGCAAGTCATTTGGTTGGGGTTTATAGCAAATAGCTTCGCAGTATGCGTATTTGCGATTGTTGGAATGTTACCCGCAGCAGAAATCTGGAATGACCAAAACGCTTATGACACTATATTTGGAGCAACACCTAGAATCCTAATTGCTTCAATGGCTGCTTATTTGGTGGGAGAATTTGCCAACTCATATGTTTTGGCTAAACTAAAAATACTTACTCATGGCCGTTTTTTGTGGGTACGAACAATAGGCTCAACACTTGTTGGCCAGTCTTTAGATTCCATAATATTTATCTTCATAGCCTTTAGCGGTATTCTGCAAATAGAAAGCCTACTTATGGCTACCGTAGTAACAATAATCGCTAAATCTGGCTATGAAGCATTGGCAACGCCTATAACTTATATTGTAGTTAACAGGCTCAAAAAGAAAGAAAATCTGGATACTTACGACTTGGATACTCGTTTCAATCCATTTGTTAGGTAAATTTTTTATTTTTTTCCCAGCAATCAATTACCTCTTCTGACTTGACAACTTGACCGAACCAACGATCGATATTTACCAACGTTGCTTGATGCATTTCTTCACTAACTGTTGCTGTACAATCATCAGTGAAAACAATGTAATAATCGTGAAAAAAGCCATCTCTTGCAGTTGATTCAACGCAGCCATTTGTAATAGCTCCAGTCATAATTAAAGAGCGAATACCATTAGATCTTAAAACCATATCTAAATTGGTGCCAATAAAACCACCATATCTATGCTTGTGTATAATTGGCTCTCCTGGCAGGGGAGCTATTCCCTCATAAAATTCACCTCCCCAACCACCTTCTAAACATACAGGATATTCTATAAAACGGCCTTTCCACTGACGAAGAGATTGCTCAAGCCACACATCAGACATTAAATTCATCTCTGCATTATAAATGGTCTGTATATAAACAATTAGACAGCCTGCGGCGCGAGCCTGATCAATTAAATTTACCAAACGTGGAACCATATTTTTAATTCTAGAAATATTAAACCCTTCAGTATCTAGCATACCCCCTTCGGCGCAAAAATCATTCTGGACGTCAACTACAATTAAGGCTGTATGTGTAGGGTCAGTTTTAGCCCCTAGTGTTGTCAGAGCTCTGGCTAGAGTCTTATCGATATTTTCCCTCATTAAAGGAGTAATTTTATCATTATTTCGATTTGAAATATTGGTGTTTCGTTCGGCCATGATTTTTCCTATAAAGTCTACTTACTAGGCTTATTTTAATATAATAAGGTTAACGCGAGATAACAAACAGGTCAAAACAATACCTTTTTGTTTAAAAAAGTTTAAATAAATTTACTAGTTTTTCCGCCACTAATAATAAGTTATCCTGAAACAATGAATAGCAATTATACGCCTTTTGACCATGTTGAAGGTCAATATCTCTTAATCAAAAATACATCATAGAAAGATACTGAATAATGAATGATTATTTTAAACCTGATCTTGGATCGGATCCTGACAATCCTTTTGCCAGGGACGGAGAGGGCAAGCTCGTAAGGCGCACATACTGGCTCGACATGACAGACAAATCTCTTATCTTAGCAATGACACAAGGAGTTGGTGGCAGTCTCTCTAATGAGCAAAAGCGCTTACACATGAAGGATCTAGGAAAAGAGTCCCTTATTGATCAAATTTGCATACAGGAAGTAATTCCTCCTAGCTCTTAGTTTGGGCAAAATATAATGATTAATAACGCAGGTTATGAAATAGTTGTTGATGATTTTGTCCAATTTGTAGATACGGGCAATAAACCCGAAAGGTTGTGTACCGGTTTTAAATGGACCGAGGGTCCTGTTTATGTTTGTGAGAAAGAAGCTCTATTATTTAGTGATATTCCTAATAATTGTATAATGCAGTGGCAGAGAGACAAGGGCGTTAGCTATTATTTAAAGCCGTCTAACTTTAGTAATGGAAATTCTCTAGATAAAGATGGACTTTTAATCACCTGCGAACACGGAGGTAGAAGGGTTATTCGTCATCTTTCAAATGGAAAGAAAGAAATACTTGCGGATAATTTTAAAGGAAGAAAGCTTAACTCGCCTAACGATGTGGTAATATCTCGAGACGGAGCTATCTGGTTTACGGATCCTCCTTACGGCATTCTTAGTAATGTAGAAGGTTATAAGGCAAAAAGCGAATTAGATAAAAACTACGTGTTCAGGATAGACCCACATACAAAAAATATCGACATTGTAGCCGATGATTTTGATAAACCGAATGGACTAGCATTCTCTCCTGATGAAAAAAAGTTATATATAGCAGATAGTGGAGCTATTAATGGCGCTTCGGATCCAAGTTTTAATCCGCATGCTCCCCATCATATTCGTTGTTTTGACGTTTTAAACGGTCGATCTATTAGAAACAGCAAAATATTTGCGACTATCAGTCAAGGTGTTCCTGATGGAATACGCGTTGATTCTGAAGGCTTTGTATGGAGCAGTGCTGCAGATGGAGTACATTGCTATTCACCTACGGGAACTCTTTACGGAAAGATTTTAATACCAGAGGTAGTAGCTAATTTAACATTTGGGGGTCAGAACGGCTCATATTTGTTTATAACCGCATCTACATCAATTTATGGAGTAGAAACATATAGGCAGGACGCAAAAAAAGATCAGGCCTCTCTTAAAAAACCACCGTCATCTAACAAATAAGAAACTTTTTTACCACCAAACTCAGAAAGTTGGTGGGCCCGGCAGGACTCGAACCTGCGACATGACCGTTATGAGCGGCCTGTTCTAACCAACTGAACTACGGGCCCTAAAAAATTTATTGGCTACATTTAAATAATCCATATTAGGACAGACATATATCATAGAAAATAATTTGTTCCAGATGAGGTTATTAAAAAGATTCCAAAGCTATAGATATGAAGAATAAGTACAAACATATCAACAGAAAAGATTTAGGGTTCTTATTTTGACAGCTTTACTAGTGATCTAGAAAACTTCTCATTTTTCTAGAACGAGAAGGATGTTTCAATTTTCTAAGTGCTTTAGCTTCGATCTGTCTTATTCTCTCTCTTGTAACAGAAAACTGTTGCCCGACTTCTTCTAGGGTATGGTCTGTGTTCATTCCTATTCCAAATCTCATGCGCAAAACGCGTTCTTCACGAGGAGTTAAAGTCGCTAATACTCTCGTGGTAGTTTCACGCAAATTAGCCTGGATAGCTGAATCTATAGGGAGTATAGCATTTTTATCCTCTATAAAATCACCCAAATGAGAATCTTCTTCATCCCCTATTGGAGTTTCTAAAGAAATTGGCTCTTTAGCAATTTTCAGAACCTTACGCACCTTCTCAAGAGGCATATGAAGCTTGATAGCTAACTCATCAGGTGTAGGTTCCCGACCAATCTCGTGTAACATTTGACGTGAAGTACGAACCAGTTTGTTGATGGTCTCAATCATATGTACAGGAATACGGATAGTACGAGCCTGATCTGCAATAGAACGAGTAATTGCTTGACGAATCCACCAAGTGGCGTAGGTCGAAAACTTATAACCTCTTCGATATTCAAACTTATCAACGGCCTTCATTAGACCAATGTTACCCTCTTGGATTAAATCCAGAAACTGCAACCCTCGATTGGTATACTTCTTCGCTATAGAAATAACTAATCGTAAATTAGCCTCAACCATTTCCTTCTTGGCCCGGCTAGCTTCTTTCTCACCTTGCTGAACGGTACTCACTATGCGCCGAAACTCGGACACTGGTAGCCCAACTCTAGTTGAGATTTCATGTATTTCTTTACGAGTAGTTTTAATTTCTTCAGTTTTTTTAGTAGAAAAATCGCTCCAGCCCTTGCCTTTAAGGCGACCCACTCGGCTTACCCACCGAGGCTCTATTTCATTGTCAATATATTGTTCAAGAAAGTCGGCTCTACTAACACCCGAATCTACAGCCAAACGTAGCAGTTTGCCTTCGAAATTAGTCAAACGTCTATTAAGACCATAAAGCTCATCAATCAAAGTCTCTATTCGAGCATTGTTGAGACGCACTGAATCCATTAAGTCAACTAACTCTGCCTGCAACTTTCCATAACGCCTTTCTTGCGCAGTAGAGAGTTGCTCAGATTTCTTTCTTAAACCAACAAGCCTCTGATCTTGCAGCTTTCGCAGTTTTTTATATGTTTTACTGATTTCATCAAAATTTTTGAGTACGTCAGGCTTTAAACGCGTCTCCATTGCAGCCAAAGATAAATTGACGGAATCTTCATCGAATTCTTCATCACTATCTTCATCAGTTTCTTCATCAGATTCTTCAGTGCTATCCTGCTTGCCCTTAACGTCATTTGCTGGAATGTTTTCAATATGGCCATTGGCTGAAGCAGTTCCGTTTGCCCCAGTCTCACCACCTTGGCCATTTATATTCAAACTTTCTTGGGTTAGCCCGTTGGCGCTGGCACCAGCTCCTAAACTGTGATCAACTTCAGGAGTATCTGATCCAAGGGTTGCATCCAAGTCAATCACATCACGAAGTAATATTCGTTCGTCTTGAAGAGCATCACGCCACTGAATAATAGCCCGAATAGTTAGCGGAGATTCACAAATTGCTCCGATCATTTTTTCTCGTCCAGCTTCGATGCGTTTAGCTATGGCGATTTCACCTTCTCTTGATAATAGCTCCACGGTGCCCATTTCGCGTAGATACATCCGCACTGGATCATCAGTTCTGCCAATATCTTCTGAAGAGCTAGACGTGGAGGTAGATTTTTCACCGCCCTTGGCATCACTCTTATTTGAAGAAGCTGAGCCTTCCGAATCGTCTTTATCTTCGCCCTCCACAACATTAATACCCATCTCTGAAAGCTGGGCTAAAATATCTTCAATTTGCTCGGAAGAAACCTGTTCCTGAGGCAAAGTCTCGTTTATTTCATCGTATGTTATGTAGCCTCGCTCTTTACCTTTAGCTATCATTTTTTTGACAGCTTGAACTGAGCTATCCATTAATGGACCATCGGCCACCTCATCTCTTTCTTCCGCCATTACTGATGATTCTTGTTTACTCGCCATTATTACCTCATTTGACAGCTCAATTTATTATAACCAGACAATATTAAGGCTTTAAATCCCACCCGAACCTGATTGCTCCCTAAGGATTTCCAATAATTTATTACTGTTTTCTTCGTTCATTTCATCCGCAAGTTCCTCTTTTGCCACATCACGGTCCACCCTTAACCTTTTGAAACGATAAGACAAAACTATCTCCTCTAGAGCTGAAGCAGCTAAATCTTTAGAGGAACCTGGTGCTGCAAACAATGCCTGTCTGTAAATCTTTTTGTTTAAAACACCCAACAACTGACTTTCAAATCCACTAGTAACCAGATGGCTCTGCAACGCTTCACTGTCAAGGTCTGGAGAATCAACTGTTACGTTTAAAATCTCACGCAACATATTGTCAAGATCCTTATTAGATAAAGAAATCTCGGCTAACTCTTCAACTAGACCATGCACCAAGTCATTATGATTGATCAAAATGGATAATAATACCATTTCCTGACGCTCTTTAAGAGATAAGATATCCCCTCTTGGGCCAAATTGACTTGATGTTGAAACACGATCGAACGAGTTTTCATACTTTCTATTGTTAATCTTATCTTGAAAAAAAGACTTTATTTTTGTTCGAAGACTTTGCCGATAATGATACTGTACGCTCCGATCATTAATACGATTAACATGATAATTAAATTTACTTTCTAATTCAGCTCTTCTTTCAGGTGTAGAGAAATGCTTATTATTTGTTTCCAGGGCCCAAATCATATCAACTAAAGGTGATGCCTTATCCATAATTAACCTCAAACCCTGAGCTGTTCTCTTATGTATAATACTATCTGGGTCTTCACCTTCTGGAAGGTTAATAAATTTAAGTGACTTCCCAGGTTTTAGCATAGGCAAAGCCCGTTCCGCCGCCCGAAAACTAGCTCTAAGTCCAGCATTATCACCATCAAAACATAACAGAGGCTCATCTGCTATGCGCCACAACAACAAAATCTGTTCCTCAGTAAGTGCGGTCCCTAAAGGGGCAACAACATTTAGTATTCCTGCTTGGGATAGAGATATAACATCAGTATAGCCTTCAACAACAATTACAGAGCCATTTTCCGCCGCAGCTTTCCTAGCCTGAGGCCAATTGTATAAAACTTTGCCTTTTTGGAAAAATGATGTTTCAGGTGAATTTAGGTATTTTGGCTGACCGTCACCAATTAGTCTTCCGCCAAAACCAACAACTTTGTTCCGCCGGTCAGCAATGGGAAAAATAACTCGATTAAAGAAATAATCCCTATCAGCGCCGGATCCCTCTGAACGTTTAAGCAAACCACAGCTAATAAGCTGCTCATTACTAATGTTATGTTGCTCCATTACTTGTCTTAACAAACCTCGGCCACTAGGAGCAAAACCAAGCCTAAATTTCTTAATGGTATCTTCAGAAAAACCTCTTTTTAGCAAGTAATCCATAGCCTCCTTTCCGGTTGGCTGTGACAACTGCATTTGGTACCAGGCACAAGATTTTTCAATTACCTGCTGTAGATCAGCATGCTCTTTCATTGCCTTTTTTTCATGAATAGAGGTTTCCGGAATAGGAAGCCCTGAAATTTCCGCTAATTTTTCAACGGATTCCAGAAAGCCCAGGCCATCTGACTGCATTAGAAAACTAATTACATCTCCATGAGCCCCACAACCAAAACAGTGAAAAAAACCTTTAATGTCATTTACGGTGAATGATGGTGTTTTTTCGTTATGGAATGGGCAAAGACCTGTAAACTCTTGTCCCCTTTGAACTAAACGCACCTTAGGACTCACAATTTCTGAGACCCTTACTCGAGCCCGTAATTCGTCTAAAAATTGATTAGGAAATGCCATTAGGTCCTTATAGCTTTTAAACGATATAAATGGAGTGACTAATATCGGTCACTCTAGACGGTATTTTCATATTAAACTTAGTTACGCTAACTGATGACTTTTATCTTAGCATAATAATAAAGAGATTGGGGATAACTCTGACAGTATTCTTCTAACCTGTCCCTAGCCGGGATTTTACCAAAGCACCAGCCTTACCAAAATCCATTTGACCAGAATATATTTTACGAAGCTCACCCATAACATTACCCATATCTCGGAGGTTTTCTGCGCCAATATCTCTTATCACCTGATCTACTATATTCTTAATTTCTTCGTCACTTAATTGTTTAGGCAAAAACTTTTCAATAACCGTAATCTCTTCTGCTTCTTGCTCAGCTAAATCCAATCGACCGCCCTCCTGATACATGTTTATCGATTCCCTGCGTTGCTTAACCATTGTTTGAAGCATTTGTAGTATTTCATCATCAGGAATGCCTTCAGAATCGCCTTTAGAGCGAGCGGCTATATCACGATCTTTTAACGCAGCCATAATTAAGCGCACCGTAGATATAGTCCTCTTATCTTGAAGCTTAAGTGCTGCTTTTAGGGTCTCTGGAAGCGCGTTTCTAAGCATATCTTTATCTAAATATATATCTTGCAATGATTATAACTTATTTTAAAAATAATAGCAAAATGATTACCAACCTATAACTTCATGTTTTAAAACAATTTTTCTATTTTGGTCAACGCTTGACGACTCAAAGATCGTAGCTTAGAAATGGCAAGATCTGTGCCTTGTTTTAGTTTAATTCCTTTGGGTGAAATAACCTAAGACAAAATTACAAAATACTCAAAATCTCTCTTTTTAGGAACCCACTTTGATGACCGCTTATTCGGGTTACGACTGGAAACAGCCCGAATGGGCAACCGGAGCACTTATTTTGGCCAACGGCAAAATTTTTTGGGCTAAAGGTGCAGGTTCCGAGGGCATCGCAGTTGGTGAAGTATGCTTCAATACTTCTATGACTGGCTATCAAGAGATAATAACGGATCCATCATACGCAGGCCAAATAATCACCTTTACTTTCCCACATATAGGCAATGTTGGAGCTAATCCTGAAGATTATGAATCTACAACACCATCAACCCGAGGTTGTATTTTTCGATCGCCTATAACCAAGCCTGCAAACTGGCGTTCAACAAGTAGTCTTGATTTGTGGCTGAAAAACCGGAGCTTGGTCGCCGTTAGTGACGTAGATACGCGCCAATTAACGAACGAGATTAGAACCGGTGGAACCCAAACTGGTGTCATCGTACATCAGTCCCAAAAACCCATCGATGTAGATGAATTATTACAGACAGCGCAGTCTTGGCCTGGGCTAGTGGGAATGGATCTTGCAAAGGAAGTTACCTGTAAGAATACGTATGTGTGGAATAGTGATGAAGCGTCCACTGAAAAATATTGTGAACAGTTGCCCCCCATAAAACACCATATTGTTGCTGTTGATTATGGAGCAAAACAGAATATTTTAAGATGCTTCGCCAATTTAGGCTGTCGTATCACCGTTTTGCCCGCTTCAGCGACTTCTGCCGAAATCTTTAGTCATACCCCTGATGGCGTTTTTTTGTCTAATGGTCCCGGAGACCCTGCTTCTACTGGCATATATGCAGTTCCAATGATAAAAGAAGTCATATCTTCAGGCCTTCCTGTTTTTGGTATTTGTTTAGGGCATCAAATGATGGCTTTAGCCTTGGGCGCCAAAACAGAAAAAATGCACCACGGTCATCATGGAGCAAATCACCCAGTAAAAAACATAGTTACTGGTAGAGTAGAAATTACTAGCCAGAACCATGGTTTTGTTGTAGCCAGCGAATCACTACCAACCGATTTAATGGTTACACACAGATCACTGTTTGATAATAGTTTGGAAGGTTTGCGCTTAAAGGATAAGCCAGTTTTTTCTGTTCAATATCATCCTGAATCCTCACCGGGACCTCATGATTCTAGATATCTTTTCGAACTTTTTCTTGAAATGATCGACTCAAAAGAATGAATTATGCCTAGACGAAACGATATCAACACCATAATGATCGTGGGAGCAGGCCCGATTGTGATTGGGCAAGCTTGCGAATTTGATTACTCAGGAACTCAGGCGATAAAAGCTCTTCGGGAAGAGAATTATCGGATTGTTTTAGTAAATTCAAATCCAGCAACTATAATGACCGACCCTACTATGGCGGATAGAACTTACATTGAACCAATTACTCCAGAAATCGTTGAAAAAATTCTAGAATTGGAGCGCCCCGAAGCTATTCTTCCCACGATGGGCGGCCAAACAGCGTTAAATACTTGCTTGAGCCTTGAGCGCACAGGAGTGTTGGAAAGATTAAATGTGGAGATGATTGGCGCAAAGGCAAAAGTAATAGACAAAGCTGAGGATCGACTTCAATTCAGAGAAGCTATGTCGGAGATTGGTCTTGAATCTCCTTCTAGCTTGTTGATTAAGGACATTGCTGATGCAGAGCAAGGACTCAAAAAAGTTGGGCTTCCTGCAATTATACGCCCCAGTTTTACTTTAGCGGGCACAGGTGGAGGTATTGCTTATAATCGTGAAGAGTACTTTGAAATCGTAAAAGGCGGATTAGCAGCGTCCCCTGCAAGCGAAGTTTTGGTAGAAGAATCCGTATTAGGCTGGAAAGAATATGAAATGGAGGTAGTGCGCGATTACAAGGATAATTGCATTATAATTTGCTCTATTGAGAATATTGACCCTATGGGCGTTCATACCGGAGATTCTGTAACTGTTGCTCCCGCCCTTACCTTAACAGATAAAGAGTATCAACTAATGCGCAGCGCTTCAATCGCGTGTCTTCGAAAAATTGGAGTAGATACAGGTGGGTCAAATGTTCAGTTTGCGATAAACCCAAAAAACGGTCGTATGGTGGTTATTGAGATGAATCCGAGGGTAAGTCGATCTTCTGCCCTTGCTTCTAAAGCAACTGGGTTTCCTATTGCTAAAATCGCGGCAAAGCTTGCGGTTGGTTACACATTAGATGAGCTGGACAACGATATAACAGGTGTTACCCCAGCAAGCTTTGAACCAACACTTGACTATGTAGTAACAAAAATCCCGCGCTTTACTTTTGAAAAATTTCCAGGCACTGAAGCTTCACTTACCACCTCAATGAAATCTGTTGGAGAGGTGATGGCAATTGGTCGTACTTTTTCAGAAAGCTTACAAAAAGCCATGCGTTCACTCGAAACAGGTTTGACGGGGTTAAATGAAATCGAGATTCCAGGGGCTTTTAATAAAGAAAATAAAACACTTTATGAGCCAGATGTTTTGCGTGCTGCACTTGGACGTCCTAGTCCTGATCGACTTTTAATAATCGCCCAGGCAAGAAGACTGGGCATGAGTCTTAGTGAAATAGAAAGGGTCACAAGATACGACAAGTGGTTTCTTGAACAAATAGACAATATTGTACAAACCGAGAATCAAGTGATAGCCAACGGACTGCCGAATAGCTACGATGAGCTAATTAGCTTAAAGAAAATGGGTTTTTCTGATGCCAGATTAGCGGAACTTAGTAAAGTGTCAGAAAAGAGTATTACAGAGCTCCGCCGATCGTTATCATTAAATCCTGTCTATAAAAGAGTGGACACCTGTGCAGCTGAGTTTTCGAGCCAAACGCCCTACCTTTATTCGACTTATGAAGGCAATTACAGCAACCCTGGTGAGTGTGAATCAAAACCTAACAATAATAAAAAAATAATTATTCTTGGTGGTGGGCCAAATCGCATCGGGCAAGGAATAGAGTTTGATTATTGCTGTGTCCATGCAGCATTTTCTCTTTCTGAAGCGGGATACGAAACAATAATGATTAATTGTAACCCTGAGACTGTCTCGACTGATTACGACACCTCTGACCGGCTTTATTTCGAGCCTTTATCTGGAGAAGACGTAATTGAAATTTGTAAGCTTGAGGAAACAAGAGGAGAATTACTAGGGGTTATTTTACAGCTAGGTGGACAGACCCCTCTTAACCTAGCAAAAGCTTTAGAAGCTCAGAACATACCTATTCTGGGAACCTCCTCTGAATCGATTGATCTTTCAGAAGACAGAAAAAAATTCCAAAAACTGCTTCAAAAATTAAACTTTCTACAGCCTGAAAACGGTATAGCTGCAAGCAAAGAAGAGGCAATTTCAGTTGCTGAGGACCTATCTTACCCAATATTAATTCGACCATCATATGTTCTAGGCGGCCGAGCAATGGAGATAGTACATGATATCGAAAGTCTAGAAAAATACATTTCTGAAGCCGTTAATGTGTCAGGCGAAAGTCCAGTTTTGCTTGATAGCTTTCTACAAGAAGCAACCGAAGTTGATGTCGATATGCTTTGTGACAAAGAGGGAGATATATACATAGCCGGAATTATGGAACATATAGAAGAGGCGGGTATACATAGCGGAGATAGTGCTTGCGCCTTGCCCCCATTTAGCCTATCGGATGCAATTTTAGACAAAATACAAAAACAGGCTTCAGAATTAGCCAGAGCCCTTAAAGTGGTTGGGCTGATGAATATACAATTTGCAATTAAATCCGATGAAGTTTATTTCATAGAAGCTAACCCAAGAGCAAGCCGGACTGTTCCATTTGTGGCAAAAGCAACAGGAGTGCCAATAGCAAAAATTGCTGCAAGATTGATGACAGGAGAATTACTTTCTGAGTTTAAATTAGGCGAAGGGTTTCTAAAAACAGCCCCCAAACAAAATCACATTGCCGTTAAAGAAGCTGTTTTTCCATTCACTCGATTTCCTGGAGTTGATACAATTTTGGGTCCTGAAATGAAGTCAACCGGAGAAGTTATGGGTTTGGATGTAGACTTTGGTCACGCCTTTGCAAAATCACAGATTGCAGGAGGAAACCACGTGCCGGTAACAGGAAACGTGTTCATCTCAGTAAAAAATGGAGATAAAGACCAAACTACTGAGCTCGCTCGCCGCTTACTAGAAATGAACTTTAATATTTTGGCCACTAGAGGCACTGCAGACCATTTAACTAAACATGGAATAAAGGTTATGACTATAAATAAGGTATTAGAAGGGAGGCCTCATGTTGTGGATGCCATGACAAATAATGAAATAGACTTGGTCATAAATACTACTGAAGGAAGTCAATCAATTTCAGATAGCTACAGCCTGCGCAGAACAGCGCTAACACAGGGAATTCCGTACTATACCACTATAGCTGGAGCTAGAGCAGCACTGATGGTAATTGAATCTTTGAACAGAAGAGGTCTTGATGTTGCGCCTTTACAATCATATTTTAATAACTAATTACCACTAAGTTATGTAATAATCTAAAAACAAAAAAACTAGTAAGGTTTCGGATATAATAATTTAGAACAAATTTTTAATTACAAAAGCCCAGATAATATTATGGATAAAACACCTATGACCGCTGAAGGTCATGCTATTCTCCAGGATGAACTACGCAACTTAAAGTCTATTGAGAGACCAGCTGTTATAAAAGCAATAGCCGCTGCACGCGAGCATGGTGACCTATCAGAAAATGCCGAATATCATGCAGCCCGTGAAAGACAAAGTTTCATAGAAGGAAGAATTGGTGAATTAGAAGACGCTAGCAAAAGGGCTGAGATTATCGACACTGCAAAACTTAGTGGAAAAACCGCTCGTTTCGGAGCTAAGGTTAAACTATCCGATGAAGATACTGGAAATGAAACGACCTATCAACTCGTCGGCGAGTTCGAAGCGGATTTGAAAAAAAATAAAATTTCTATAGCTTCACCAATTGGAAAGGCATTAATTGGTAGATCTTCAGGTGATAGCGTGGAGGTTCAAACACCAAATGGCATCCGATATTACGAAATTGTTTCGGTTAGGTTTAAATAAAAAAAGTAAACTCAAATCATAAAAATAAACTTTTTTATGCCTTAGTCTCGTCTATAGGAACACCCGCCTGGTGTTTTGAAGTCCTTATAACTTGGAAGGTTTGTACGGTGGTAACATGCATGACACCTGTCAAACGCGTTGTAAGTTCATTTTCATGATAAGTATTTTTTGCTACCATTCTTAACATAAAATCACCGCCACCTCTTATCATGTCGCACCTTCGCACTTCAGGCCATGAGCCCACTTCAGATTCGAATTCGGCTAAAACTTCCCCTGCCTGACTATCGAGCCCTACTAATGCGTGGAAGGAAACCTCATAACCTAAAAGTTCTCCATCCAATTCTGCGTGATAACCTTTTATAAAGCCAGCCGCTTCAAGTGACCGAACTCTACGTAAGCAAGGAGGTGCTGAAATCCCTGACAGACGCGACAGCTGTACATTGGTAATACGACCATCATCACGTAAGTTACGCAGAATGCGTTTATCGATAGAATCGAGTTTAACTCTTTTCTTACTTTTCAGATCACTTTGATTAGAAATTGTCGTCATGAACAATATTTCCCCAACAGATTTATAGAATAAATATAGACCAACATAGCAATTAAGTAACTTAATCGGATATATTTAATATCAATTGACATCTATGCAGATGCTACCAAATTGAAATAATATTTCAAATGAAACCATCCACCTAATTATTATTAAAAAGAGTTAATGTGTGTAATTCATCAAACTTAAACAAAAAATTAAACTCTATGAAAACATGGATTCTCACTGATGGGCAGCGAGGTATGGTTAATCAATGCCTCGGTCTTACCTCTGCTATGAACATCACTGCACTTTCAAAAGACATCAATTTAAATATCCCGTGGAAATGGCTGCCGCCAGCATTAACTCCTAAACGGTTTTATATTATATCAGACCACACAAATTATATCTCACCTCCATGGCCTGATTTACTTATTGCAACAGGCCGTAAATCGGTTGCTCCAGCATTAGCTGTTAAAAAAGCCAACAACGGGAATACTTTTTGTGTCCAAATCCAAAATCCGGGGGCCTGTTATAAATATTTTGATACGGTTGTCGTTCCTTTTCACGACAAGATAGATGGAGGTAATGTAATTCGTACTTTGGGCTCACTACATGGCATCACCCCAAAAGTGTTAGATCAAGCAAAACAGAGGTTTCTACACGAGATACACAGTTTACCAAAACCACTAGTAACCGTTTTGCTTGGCGGTAACAATTCGACTTATAAAATGAACAAAACCATCAGTCATAAAATAGCAAATGACTTATTAAATCTTTGCTCCACAAAAGGCTATGGACTAGCTATAAGTAGTTCTCCCCGAACTCCAGCAGACACAATAAACATAATAAAGGACAGGCTAACTGACAAAATTAATGAAAAAAAAGTGTTTTTTTGGTATGGAAACGGCTCTAACCCTTATATGAGTCTTCTTGCACATGCCGACGCTATACTGATTACAAGTGACTCTGTAAATATGATAAGCGAAGCTTCAGCCACAGGAAAACCAATTTCTGTACTACATTTACCAAACGCTTCTAAGAAATTTGATAGATTTCACACAGTTATGGAACAAGCAGGCGTAACGCGGCCATTTACAGGAGATATAGAAAGCTGGTCTTATACAATACCTGATTATATGAAAGAGGTTGCGGCAGAAATTATAATTCGTATGGACAAATATATTGCATGAAAATGCTTCCGTACACAAAATTGCTCTTTGCAATCCTCCTTACCCAGTCTAATAGAGAGTTATGAACGCCCTAGACTTAAATGCAATCGAAACAGCTAAACCTATATTTGATCCTTTTGAACATGTGATCGTTCCGGAGGTTATCTCTAAAACGCGCTTATCTTCTGTTATAGGTGAATTTCCTGAAGTAAATAAATCTGGTAGTTTTCCAGTTTCTGGTGTCAAATGTGGACCAAATTTTGAAATTTTAATGAAAGAATTAAACTCTGAAACATTTGCTGAAAAAATAGGTTCTAAGCTTGGAATTGATTTATCTAACAAACCCAAAATGATTACAGTTAGAGGTTATTGCAGATCAAGTGATGGCAAAATACACACAGATTCGAAAGGAAAATTAGTCACAGTTCTAATATATCTTAATTCTTCTTGGCAAAAAGAAGGTGGCCGGTTAAGGCTGCTTTATAATAATCACGATATGGAAAATTTTGCCGCTGAAGTACCCCCTTATCAAGGCTCTATGGTAGCCTTCGCTTGTCATCCACATTCTTGGCACGGCCATCATTCATACGAAGGTGAAAGAAAGATGATTCAATTAAATTGGGTTGTTAATCGAAGTTACAAGGTACGTGAGGAACTAAGACATAGTATGTCTTCTCATTTCAAAAAGTTTTTCAGATAGCCCCTAAGCAAAGAGATTTTTCATGGCTCTGAATATTCAAACTTTTACTAATATGACTGGTGGGTTACCTTTCTTTAAGGCAGTTGGTCATCCCTATGCCTCAAATAAAATAAAAAGTATAATGGATGAACTAGGTAAAGATTGTCTAATAGCAGTCTATGACCCACATGATCACGCTACGACATTCTCAGAAATACATCAACTTAGTCTCCTAAACATTGTCGGAGTATTTGTTCAGGATATCAAAGATATAGGTAAAAAAACCCTAGGAAAAACAACAAGGCCTGTGACCGAAATTCAGTCTGTTGAATATGACGTCCTCTTTATAATCGCTTATGACACAGCAAAGCTAAAAAAAGATATTCTTAATCTCGTCCCTAAAGGGAAAAAGATTGTAACACTTGATGAAGCGAGAATAAAAGAAGAGTATATTAGCTATAAATCTAAGTACTTAGACCCACTAAATTTTGCAACTAATCTCGCATGGTTCCGTGATGAAAAGGGTGAAGGCAATAACCACCTTCACACCCGTCTGACAACGGCAAACTATTGGAGCCGATATGGAGCAAATAATGTAACTTTGTGTCTTATACTATTTGATCAGAGCGGTTCCGTAATAGCGAACTGGGAACAACCCTTACCCACATCACCATCAAGCATAATTATTGATAGCGCAGAGGTGAGAAATCGCTTTGGCCTGGATGATTTTAATGGTCAGCTTTTTATACACGCAGTTGGTATCAAAGGGCACGATAACTTAAAGTATGCTTTAGACATTTATGGGGCCTCTCCTGAGAGCCTATCATGTACACACGATGCAAATTCCTGGCCTGCCGATTTTTACGCTGGGCTTCCTGCTCCCAATAATGATGAAAAAGTTATTTTATGGATTCAAAATAGCCATCCTTGTAAAATACCTCCAAAAACAATAAGCATAAATATTATGGGACGAAATTCTTCCAAAGTGTTTTTAAACGAAGAAATTCCCCCTTATGCAACATACCCTCTGGATACTTCCAAGTTGCTTAATGATGCTAAGTGGCCCGATCAAATAGAGATAAACGCCGGAAAATATTTTGTTCGCCCACGCTATGAAATTATTAAACAGAGGAAAGGGTTAACTTCTCAAAGGCGAGTGGCTCATGTAAACATTGAGCGTACTGATTTAAAACCTGATCCAATGATTTCTAAAATTAGTAATTTTATGGGAAAAGGTTTCCTTTTGCCGGCCCCTGTATTACCGACAGATAGATACAACTCTGTAATCCTACCAACACCAATGTCTACTTCACAAAACAAACTGCCAATTAAATTATATATTTATGATCAGGCTGGAACTGAAGTAGGGAGCCATGAATTTGGTGAAATAAAACGTTCAGAAAGCGTCTTCGTTGACGTTGGCCCAATAACTAGAGATAGTTTAAAGAATCAAGCTGGTCACATGGAATTAGTGTATGACCATAAGTTTTCAACTGAAGCAGTAGATGGCTGGTTGCATGCTTTATTCCGGTATGAAGATAAGCTAACGGGCCATATAGCAGAATCTAGTTTTGGTAGCCATATATTCAATACTCTTTTAACATTGAACGGTGAACCGCAGTCTTACAGTGGCACTGCTCCGGGACTTTCTACAAGGTTGTTCCTTCGAATTGCGCCTAACATGGGTCTCTATGAAATCGACAGTGGGGGAGATGGAGCTGATACTTTCTGTCATCTCATATATCCATCCTCAAATCCTTGGAATCCGTTCTCCGAAACTGAAATCATTTTAATTTCTGGCGACGGGGAAGAAATAGCAACGCGAAAAATAAGAATTGATTGTGGCGGATCAAATTATTGGCTTCTTTCTGAAATGTTTAGCAAAACTGAAAGAAGAAAAGCTTTCGGGTCCGATGATTCGACAGCTGGATACGTCGTCGTAAGAGATTCTACCTGTAGATTATTCGGTTATCACGGCCTCATAACCGTAAATAAGTCAGCTTTTAGTTTAGATCATATGTTCGGATTTTAACGAGGAGAATTATTATGGGCGAAAAGGAATCTTTGATTAAAACTTCTGAAGGCGAGATGTATGCTTTTTCTGCTTGGCCAGAAGAAGATGGTCCTCATCCAGTAGTTATCATGTATATGGATGCTCCTGGCATCAGAGAAGAACTTAAAAATTTTGCAAGAAGATTTGCCTCAATGGGGTACTACACACTTTTACCTGATCTGTATTACAGGCTAGGTAATATTCGTTTTGACCTAAAAAACCGTAATGATAAAATGGGAGAAATGATATTTGCTGCATGGCATAGCCTACGCAATGATCTGGTGGCCAATGATACTTCGGCGATGTTAGACTTTTTGAATGAGGATCCTAACGCTTCTGATGGACCTATGGGTTGTGTTGGCTACTGCATGAGCGGGGCTTTTGTCGTCACCGTTGCAGGTTCGTTTCCAGATAGATTTTCAGCTATTGCGTCTCTATATGGGGTTTGGATAGTTACAGACAAAGATGACTCACCTCATCTTCTGGCAGATAAATTCAGGGGAGAATTTTACTTGGCCTTTGCCGAACACGATCAATGGGTAGGGGATAATGTTATCCCAGACCTTCAGACTGCATTCACCAAAAACAAGATAAAATACGAAATAGAAACCTATCCCGGAACAGAACATGGTTATTCTTTCCCTGAACGCGATGTATATAACGAGGATGCAGCAGAAGCTACTTGGAAAAAAATAGAAAACCTCTATGCCCGTGTGCTTGGCTAAATGATGCCACTAGTCTTTAGATAAACCTTTAAAACAAACTTTTCCACTATGTGAATTTTATTTCAAAGTGTTAAACAAAATACAAACTATCCGTTTATTCAGGAATCTTATTTTATGTCAGAAACACATCACTCAAAAGTCATAATAATTGGTTCAGGGGCTGCTGGCTGTACAGCTGCAGTTTATGCTGCTAGAGCAAACCTTAAACCAATCATGATTAACGGCTTACAACCGGGAGGCCAACTTACTATAACAACAGATGTTGAAAACTTCCCAGGTTTTGCTGATCCCATTCAGGGTCCCTGGCTGATGGAACAGATGGAAGCGCAGGCAAAAAATGTAGGCACTCACACGGTTAATGACGTGGTAGTTGATATTGATTTTGGAAGTAGACCATTTTCATGCCTATGTGACTCTGGAAATACATATACCGGTGATAGTTTAATAATTACCACAGGTGCGTCAGCAAAATGGCTTGGTTTAGAATCAGAACAAAAATATAGCGGTTTTGGCGTTTCTGCCTGCGCGACTTGTGATGGTTTTTTTTATAGGGAAAAACCAGTAATGGTAATTGGAGGAGGAAATACCGCTGTTGAAGAAGCCCTTTTTCTAACTAACTTTGCCTCCAAAGTAACGTTAGTTCACAGACGCAAAGAACTACGTGCAGAAAAAATTATGCAGGATAGGCTATTTACAAATAATAAAATTAATGTTGTTTGGGATTCTGTATTAGAAGAAGTGTTAGGGAGTGAAGATCCCCTAGGTGTAACTGGAGCAAAAATTCGTAATACGAACACTAATGAACTATCAGAGATTCAGGTTGACGGAATTTTCATTGCAATAGGCCATGACCCTAACACTTCCCTATTTAAGGGCCATTTAGAAATGGATAAGGAAGGCTACTTAATTACAGCCCCTGACAGCACGGCGTCCAACATTCCAGGAGTTTTCGCAGCAGGTGATGTTAAGGATAAGACATACAGACAGGCGGTTACAGCCGCCGGAATGGGTTGTATGGCAGCACTTGAAGCAGAGAAGTATCTCGCCATGAAGGAACATAAAATTGGCAAATAAAGACACTATCAGTCCGGGAAACAAATAAACCATGTCATTGGACTGGGATAAATTACGAATTTTCCACAAAGTTGCTGAAGTGGGAAGCTTTACTCACGCCGGAGAAAGCATCCATTTAAGTCAATCAGCAGTTAGCAGGCAGATAAGTTCTTTAGAAGAGTCATTAAATTGTAGATTATTTCATCGTCATGCCAGGGGCTTATTACTAACTGAACAAGGTGAGCTACTTTATCGTACAGTTCACGAAGTATTTGGTAAGCTTACTATGGCTGAAGCCCAGCTAAACGATGCTCTAAAACGTCCACAAGGTCCATTAAAAATCACAACAACAGTTGGTCTTGGCTCCCTTTGGTTAACACCTCGCATAAGAGAGTTTGTTGATTTGTATCCAGACATAGAAGTAACTTTAATCACTTCAGACGAAGAACTAGATATATCTATGCGAGAAGCTGACTGTGCCATTAGACTTACCAGACCGACACAACCCGACTTAATTCAGCGCAGATTGACGAGAGTTAACACTCACGTATTTGCTTCATCTGAATACATTCAGCAACATGGAATGCCAGAAAGAATAACTGATTTGGATAATCACAAACTAATTGTTTATGACGAAGATACTGTGCTTCCGGCACCAAATTTAAACTGGTTATTGAATGCAACTCGCAGCCACATAGGTAAAGAACCACGAAAGATATTAATTTTAAACAACCTTTACGCAATGGTCAGATCAGTTGAAGCAGGTATTGGAGTTGCAGGTTTACCTGATTTTTATGCCAGAGAATCCACAAGTCTGGTTCGCATTTTGCCTGAGTTAGAGGGTCCAGGTAATGACGCATACTTTGTGTATCCAGAGGAGCTTAGAGCTTCACAACGAATTGGCGTATTCAGAGACTTCATAGTCAGCAAGGTATCGGAAACACGTTTCTAATTTTCCATCCACAAACTAGATATGTTATTTTTGCATGGCTGATAAACAATATTAGTGCAAGTTAGTTTCAAATTTTCGGGTTATTAATAGAACAACGCATGAAATCTATTAAGTACCTGATTGCATCTTCCTCCCGATGCAGTAGAACATGAATAGTAAATATTTGTTAATTATATCATTCATGCGTTCTCCCTATAACTTGGTCGGGCCCTTACGGGTCCGGCCTTGTTTCTCGCTAGCTTAATCAGGTATCCTAAGAAAACTAAACATTTAGGGCATAAAATGAAAAGTGTCTTAACTAGACAACAACTTTACGTGATTTTTGCTGCAGGAATTATAATGACTGTGGTGATGGGAGTAAGGCAAACTTTCGGCCTTTTTCTAGTTCCTATGACCATTGATTTAGACTGGAGCAGAGGGCTCTTTGGCCTAGCAATGGCTTTACAGAATTTAATCTGGGGCGCTCTACAACCATTTGTCGGCGGATTAGCTGATAGGTACGGTGCTGCTAAAGTAATAGCTTCAGGAGCTATAGTGTACGCCATTGGCATATTAGGGATGGCAAATGCAGTTACCCCTATAGAACTAATCTTAACTGGGGGTGTGTTAGTAGGCATTGGGATGAGTGGTGCTGGGATTGCCGTTATTTTCGGAGCTGTCTCCCGAGCTGTATCTGCAGAAAACAGAACTTACGCTGTAGCCCTAGTAAGCACCATCGGCGCTTTGGGCCCGATGCTGCTTCCAGTAATAAGCCAAACGCTAATTGGCGTATCTGGATGGCCTTTTTCCCTAATGATTTCAGCTATAATAGTTCTTTTAATGGTCTTACTCGTTAGACTTTTCAATAATGATGGGCAAAGTGTTTTCCAAGAATCAGAACTTAATGTTCGGGAAGTTCTCAGAGAGGCACGCCTAAACTCAGGATATATTCTATTACTTTGCGGTTTCTTTGTATGTGGCTTCCAAGTCACGTTAATAACAACACATTTTCCAGGATTCATTACGTCTGAAGGGCTATCATACGAGGCGGGAGCTGTAGCTTTAACAATAATTGGCTTTGCTAACGTAATAGGCACCTATTTGGCTGGCGAAACAAGCAAGAAGTTTAGACAAAAACACATACTGAGCCTTATATATTTAGGGCGCGGTATTGTAATACTAGCTATGCTGTTATTGCCTGTTTCATCCTGGTCTATATATATAGTTTCAGCTGTTCTTGGGTTTCTATGGCTTGCCACAGTCCCACTCACAAGTGGCGTTGTATCCAGAATATTTGGAGCCAAACACCTTGGTATGTTATTTGGAATTGTGTTCTTTTCCCACCAAGTTGGCGCGTTCTTCGGTGCTTGGTTGGGAGGGCAGGTTTTTGACGTAACCGGTAGCTACGACATAGCTTGGTATATAGCAATTATTCTGTCATTTACTGCTGCCTTTTTGCATTGGCCTATTAAAGACTTGCCTGCTAATAAGTTTGCAATCAGTCCCATGGACGAGAAATCTGCAACATAACTTACAATCAGTGTAGAAATTATCATTAATACAATATCAATGCCTGTGAATTATTTATGCTTACTAAAACTAGAAAGTCTTGGGAAATATCAGAGAACACTATAACCCCAGAAAATATTTATTTAAATCGTAGAAATATTACTAATTCCATTCTCCTAGGATCCATCGGTCTGACTAGCCTATCTACCTTTTTGGCAGGCAAAGCTTTTGCATCTGACGCAAATGCTAAGACACAAAGCTTTGTAAACTCTTATAAAAGAAATTCAAAGTATATTCTAGACCGGCAAATAACTCCTGAAAGATACACAACGACTTATAATAATTACTATGAGTTTGGATCGAATAAAAACATCTGGAAACGAGCCAAAAAACTAAAAATACGACCTTGGACAATCAAAATAGATGGAATGGTTGAAAATGAACTCAATATAAATATTGAGGACCTTTTTGCGAAAGTAGATTTTGAAGAACGTCTTTATAGACATCGATGCGTAGAAGCATGGTCAATGGCAGTGCCATGGATTGGTTTTCCAATGAAGCAGTTGATAAATCTTGCAAAACCCACTTTTGACGCAAAGTATGTCGTTATGGAAACTATTTTAGCTGACAAATCAATTATGCCAGGTCTTAGACAATCCTGGTACCCATGGCCTTATACTGAGTCAATCACCCTAGAGGAAGCAAAGAACGAGCTGTCTTTTCTCGTAACAGGCATGTATGGAAAGGAACTACCCACCCAAAATGGAGCTCCATTACGACTAGCTATTCCCTGGAAGTACGGCTTCAAGTCTATTAAATCTATTGTGCGTTTTACCTTCACAAGTGAACGTAAAAAAAGTTTTTGGGAATCTTTAGCACCTAATGAATACGGTTTTTGGGCAAATGTAAATCCTGACGTGAGCCACCCACGCTGGAGCCAGAAAACTGAGTGGAAAATTGGGGGCGGAAAATATGACCGTGTGCCTACGATGCTATTTAATGGGTATGGAGAATATGTTTCTTACCTATACACAAACCTGAAAGATGACTCATTGTATCGATAATCTGTATTATTAGATTTAAGAGAAACTCTCAAATTTATCTTTTATTCTCTAATTCTCTAGGTTTAGGGCCGCCAGTAGCCCAGTCTAGTAACTCAATAGTGTGAACAATTGGAATATCTAATCCCCGAACAAGTTGCGTAATACATCCTATGTTTCCAGTTGCAACAAAATCTGGATTAGTAGCGCATATCTTTTCAGTTTTTCTTACTCTCAACTTTTCAGCCAGCTCGTTTTGGAGAATATTATAAGTTCCTGCAGAACCACAACACAAATGACCTTCTTCCGGCTCACTCACTAAAAACCCAGCAGCTTCCAAAAGTTCTTTAGGTTGATTTTTAATCCCTTGACCATGCTGCATTGAGCAAGCCGAATGATAAGTCACTTTTGATTTTTGGATCTCGTCATTCTTAACAAACTCTATATCAAGAGAATGTAAAAACTCTGATATATCACAGGCCAACTTCGATATCTTTTCTGCTTTCAATGCGTATTCAGGTTCATCACGGAACATAAAGGCGTAATCTTTTATCTGGGTTCCACAACCACTGGTATTAACAACTATAGCATCCAATTCGCCACGTTGTATTTCAAGCCACCATGAATCAATATTAGCCTTGGCTTGCTGACGAGATAAATCTGCCTTACCTAAATGGTGAACCAAAGAGCCACAGCACCCACTATTTTTTGAAACAACAACTTCTGCTCCTAATCGAGTTAGAACTCTCACAGTTGATTCGTTTATTTGGGGAGATAATACGGTCTGCGCACAGCCACTAAGCAATGCCACTCTTATGTTTTTAGTTCCTTGAGACTGATAGATTCCCTGAAAGTCAGTTGTGGATTTTTTTGTCAAACTAATCGGAGCTAAATCAATCATAGTACGAAAATATTTGGGAAATAAAAAACGGACTGGTCGAAAAAGAATTGCTAGCCAAATAGCCATTCGAAACCTTGACGGATAAGGAATAGTCATTGAGAGGCTCCATCTGACCAATCTATCCAAAAATGGACGCTTGTAAGTATCTTCTATATAGCTCCGACCATGATCAACTAAATGCTGGTAGTGAACAGCAGAAGGACAAGTCGTCATACAAGATAGACAGGACAGACAACGATCAATGTGAGTTACAACCTCTTTAGTAGCAGGTTCCTCAGATTCTAGCATCTCCTTCATCAAATAAATACGACCCCTTGGACTATCAAGTTCGTCTCCAAGCAGGACATAAGTGGGGCAGGTTGCAGTACAAAAGCCGCAATGCACGCAGGAGCGCAAAATATCGTTTACAGCAGAGGTGTCTGGGTCAGATAGCTGATCAATTGAAAAATGAGTTTGCATCAAACTATACCTCCAAGTACATGCGTCCGGGGTTTAATATTCTTTGAGGATCGAAGCTGTTTTTTATTCGGGCGGTTAATTTTGCTAATGCTAGAGTTTGAGGATGAAAAACATCTGTTTGAGATCTAATACTATCTTCTGCCCTTACTAAAGTTGCATGACCTCCACCATTAGCATTAATTACATCTCGTATAATAGTAGCACCTGAATCACTCATATATTCGTCTAATTTGTACCAAACGAGACCTCCACCCCAATCATAAAAAGCGCAGCCAGCTATCAAGCTATTAATTTTTTCAACAATAGTTGGAGCCATCGTAGGCGTTATAGACATACGCCAAAGCGGATCCTTCCTCTCTTTATATGGACCAACATCACAAACGTCTTTCCAAAAAACAATTGAGTTTTCTTTGTTTATCTTTTCGACAGCGCCAAAATTTTTGAGAAGTTTTATTAGAGACTCGCAGCGTGCAATAACTGACGGCCTAAACCCTTCAACTCTTAAGGCTGTAACTGAGCTGTTTTCGTTCCTTATATCTCCTAGAGACAATTCAGAACTAGATCTAGCAGGTAAGTGAGCAGCACCTGATACTTCATGGCTTGAGTTTATAGCCGTAGACAAGGCCCTTTGAGCCGTCTTTTCATCAAGACCAAAAATTACGAGTGTTGACGTATTTTCGGGGGCTGGAAGAACCTTGAGAGTTATTTCAGTTAGGGCAGCTAATGTTCCATAAGATCCAGTCATTAATTTTGACAAATCATATCCTGTAACATTTTTTACAACCCGACCACCACTTTTAATATATTCCCCACGGCCACTGACGCCTTTTATGCCAAGAACGTGATCCCTTGCGGCCCCTGCTTTAATACGCCGAGGTCCGGTGAGGTTACAGGCAATAAGGCCGCCGAGACTTCCTCCTTCATTGCCATAAAGTTTTGCCATATGAAGCGGCTCAAAAGCCAATTGTTGCCCTTCAGATTCTAGTAGGTCTTCTATATCAGAAACGGGCGTACCTGCTCCAGCAGTAAGAACCAATTCATCTGGCTCATATAAGGATACTCCGCTTAACGAAGATAGGTCTATCGTATGACCTATAACTAGATTACCTATATTACCTTGTTTTCCTATAATCGGCCGACCTAATCCACGTTTAGTAGCCAAACCAACAATTTCAAGTGGAATATCATCTGCAATAGCCCATTTTACCATGTCTTCAAGTTGGCTAGAGTCTGAAGGTTTTAGAACCTCTGTCATTAATTCTAAAACCGAGGTATGTCAGGAAAGGGCATTTTACCTTTATGTATATGTACTCTTCCCAGTTCAGCACATCTGTGTAAGGTAGGAAAAACTTTTCCTGGATTTAAGATCTGATGCGGATCAAATGCACATTTTACGCGTTGCTGTTGATTTAAGTCGATTTCAGAAAACATAACACCCATAAGATCTCTTTTTTCAACTCCTACACCATGCTCTCCAGTGAGAACCCCCCCAACTTCAACACATAGTTTCAAAATGTCAGATCCAAAGTTTTCAGCTCTTTCTAGTTCGCCTGGATTGTTGGCGTCATACATAATTAGAGGATGGAGATTACCATCGCCAGCATGAAAAACATTCGCCACTTTAAGACCATATGTTTTAGACAACTCTGACATTCGAGCTAAAACTTCTGGCAATTTTGAGCGAGGTATTGTGCCATCAACACAATAATAATCTGGAGTTAAGCGTCCAATCGCTGGAAATGCTGCTTTACGCCCGGCCCAAAATTGTTCTCGCTCTTCTTCGTTTCTACTTACCCGTAATGAAACAGCTCCTTGAGAATTAGCAATTTCTTTTACTCGATCAATTAAAAAATTCACTTCCTCAAACGGACCATCTAGCTCAACTAGAAGTAACGCTCCAACATTCAAGGGATAGCCCACTTTAACAAACGCTTCAGCGGCTTCAATGGCTGGGCCATCCATCATTTCCATACCTCCAGGTATGATTCCGTCTGCTATAATATTTGCGACGCACTTACCTGCTTGTTCAGAACTATCAAAACCAATCATTAGTGCGTTCGCCGAAGTTGGCCTAGAAAGAATTCTGACAGTAACTTCAGTAATTATTCCTAAAAGCCCTTCTGACCCAGTCATAAGACCGAGCAGGTCATAACCCTCGCTGTCCATATGTTTACCACCCAATGAAACAATCTCACCATCAGGTAGAACCATCTGCAAGCCAAGAATATTGTTAGTTGTTAGTCCATATTTCAGACAATGGACACCCCCAGAGTTTTCTGCAACGTTACCACCAATTGTACAAGCAATCTGGCTAGAAGGATCTGGTGCATAGTAAAACCCATGTCCCTTTACCGCTTCTGAAATGGATAAATTAGTAACCCCGGGCTGAACACGTGCACAGCGATTATCATAATCTATTTCTAATATTTTATTAAATTTTCCCAGACCCAAAGTTATGCCATCAGCTAGAGGAAGAGCTCCTCCGGACAACGAAGTGCCCGCTCCTCTAGGAACAATTTTAACATTATTGTTATAGCAATAAGACAGCACTTGGCTAATCTGTTCTACAGTTTCGGGCAATACAACTATCATAGGCACCTGCCGATAGGCAGTCAGTCCATCGGACTCATAGACAGATAACTCCTTCTTCTCCGAAATTATACTCTCACTAGGAACAAATTTCATTAAAGAAGAAATTATTTCTTCTCTACGCTCAATAACTGCTTTATCCGGTTCAGGCATCTTCATCGGCTAAGACCTTCAGCACTAAATATACACCAACAGACAACTTATTAAAAAGCAAAACTGATAAAAAAACGCGCCTTTGCGCGGTTATTAATAGTAATTTTTAAATTGCACAAAGACAATAAGCATCAGCCTTGGCGGGCTTTGAAACGAGGGTTACGTTTATTGATAACGTACAACCTCCCCTTCCTTTTAACCACCTGACAATGGCGATCTCTCTTCTTTAAGGTTTTTAATGAACTGGCGACCTTCATCTACTTTGCCTTCTGCCCTCAGGGCTTTAATGCGTTAAGTGGCAGAAACTACAAATCTACCACTATGCTGTCAACAACTCGTTTTAAATTATAGAATATTTACTACGATTTGACAGTGCTACAGATGCAGCGCATGCTTAAATATTGGGATTAACCAATAGAGTAAAATAAGTCTAGTTTTATGGCATTTTATAGGGCAGCAGTTTATTTGTGGCTCAAGAATATTAAAAGGGAGATTAATTGATGGCTAATACTGCCCAAGACACTGTCGAAAAAATACCTATTATAGATGCTTCAGAATATTTTTCTGGTAAAAAAGGATCACTTGAAACGCTAGCTAACCAGATAAAACACGCCCAAGAGCAAATAGGTTTCTACTATTTGATAGGACATAATGTTTCTCCTGATATAATAGACAGAACATTCGAAGCAGTTAGCCGTTTTTTTGCTTTACCAAATGAGGTTAAGGAAACTCTTAGGGTCAATGAACACCAAATTGGATACATACCCCCAAAAGCGAGCCTTTTAAAAACATCAGGAATTGCCGATAACACCAAGCTAGACACCAATGAGGCCTTTCAGTTAATGAGAGACAGAGTACCATCTGACCCTAAAGTTGTTAATAATGAGCGATTTTATGGGATGAATCAGTGGCCCCGCTCACAGCTTATAGAGGGCTTCCGTAAAACAATGACTGAGTATCATGATGCAATGATTAGGCTCGGTTGGAAAATGCTTCCTGTTTATTCTGTTTCCCTCGGTATGGATAAAAACTATTTATTTCAATTTTTTCGTGAGCCACATTTTATAAATCGAAACGCCCATTATGCTCCAAGCCAAGCTGATGCAAATCAATTTGGTCTTGCTCCCCATTCTGATCACGGATTCATAACATTCTTACCCATGTCAGATGTGCCAGGCTTAGAGGTAAAAACTCAAGAAGGAGAATGGATTGAAGTTCCTCACCTGCCTGAAGCAATGCTTATTAACACCGGTGAGTTTTTAAGCCGATGGACAAATGGGAAGTTTATTGCGACACCTCACCGCGTTTTAATACCCAAAACTGACAGATATGCTATAACGTTTTTTTATAATCCAAGTGATGAAACTATCAATGAGCCCTTTGAAACCTGTATTAGTAGATCTGAACCGACAGCTTATAAGCCAACCTCTTTTATAAATTATTTAAAAGATTACGCCGAGGGCAACTATCTACATCAGGCGGAATTTGCAAAACGACAGAGGTCCACTAAGGTAAAGCTTTGATATTAAACCTTGAACAGCATGACAAAAATAATAAAATTAGAGTATCCTTTTTAACTACACACAGAGGAGTGTCGCTTGAGCGATCCATCAAATCCTCAATTTTGGAGTACACGTCTTGGAAGCCACCCAAAAAGAGAAGACGTGCCATTTGAGCTAGACAATATTCTGTCATCAGTTGTTTCACTGAGGGCATCTATACCCGAAGATGCGTTTACCGCACCTCTTTTAGGAACAGAGAGAGAAGGACAAGGCGTCATAGTTGATGATAATGGGATCGTTCTAACAATTGGCTACCTAATTACAGAAGCTGAAAAAATATGGTTAATTGGTAATAATAATGTCGCAGTTCCTGCTGATGTAGTAGCCTATGACCAAGAAACCGGCTTAGGATTAGTCCAAGCTTTAGGTAAACTAGACCTACCCTCAGCTGAAATAGGAGAATCCTCACCAGTTTCAGTAGGTGAACCGGTTATTATTGCTGGGCAAGGAGGAGCTGAAGGAGCCGTGAACGCACAGGTCGTGTCCGTAAGAGAATTCGCTGGCTCGTGGGAGTATTTAATTGATAATGCAATCTTCACAATACCTGCCCATTCAAAGTGGAGCGGAGCTGCTGCGTTCAATCAAGTAGGACAATTGATAGGAGTTGGTTCCCTTTATATACAGCAGGCAATACCAGGGGACGAGCAAATTGATGGAAACATGATTGTTCCAATCGATATTCTTAAGCCTATTTATAATGATCTACTTAGCATGGGACAACCAAGTAAGCCTCCTCGGCCGTGGCTTGGCATGACTACGGCTGAAGCTGATGATAAATTGGTAGTTGCGGGTTTGGCTAAACGCGGACCGGCAATGCTTGCAGGGGTAGATCTAGGAGATATGATATTAGGGATCGCTGGTGAACCGGTAACTGGCCTTCCAACAATGTTTAGAAAAATCTGGTCATTAGGTAGTGCTGGAGTATCGGTTCCGCTTACTCTAGAGAGGGATGGAGAGACCTTGTCTTTGATTGTGCAAAGCAGCGCTAGAGCTGATTACCTGAAAAAGCCCAATCTAAACTAGAAGAATCAAATGGGTTTGAATTGTATTTAAAAAATGATGTTATTTTATTTTGTTAGAAAACATTCAATATTTTTGATTTTCCGCGTAAAGTAATATTTGAATTCACTTTGGAAAAATATTTAAATTTAATTGGTAACAATAAAAAGATTAATAATTATGGAGAGAATCATGAGACTTAACCTAATAAGGTTTGCCGCCATGGCAATAATAACCTTGCTGTCTTTCGGCACAGCACATGCCTCGACTTTAAATGATGTTAAGGCTGCCGGGCATCTAAAGTGCGGCATTAACACTGGTCTTCCAGGTTTTGCTTTTACGGACGACAAAGGTAACTGGAAAGGGTTTGACGTTGCTTTCTGCAGAGCACTTGCCGCAGCTGTTTTAGGAAACGCAGACAAGGTTAAATACGTAAACCTAACCGGCAAAACTCGTTTCCCCGCTCTAGCTTCAGGTGAAATTGATGTTTTGTCACGAAACACCACCTGGACATTTTCAAGGGATGTTGACCTCGGATTTACATTTCTAGGAGTCAGTTATTATGACGGACAAGGCTTTATAGGTCGAAAATCACTCGGAATTAAAAGCGCTAAAGAGCTTGATGGGGCATCAGTCTGCATCCAAACAGGAACTACAACTGAGCTCAATCTGGCTGACTTCTTCCGTTCTAACAAAATGAAATATGAACCAGTTCCAATAGAGACTAACGCAGAAGCCAGAGCTGGATATTTAGCTGAGCGCTGTGACGTCTATACAACTGACGCTTCAGGTTTAGCCGCAACAAAAAGTACTTTCAAAGATGCCGAAAATCATATGGTTTTTCCAGAGATTATATCAAAAGAACCACTGGGTCCTGTAGTTCGTCAAGGCGATGATCAATGGGCTGATATTGCACGCTGGACTTTGAACGCCTTAATTGTCGCAGAAGAACTTGGAGTAACTCAAGCCAATGTTAACGAAAAAGCAAAGGGCACAAAAAATCCTGAAATAAATCGTATGCTTGGCAAAGAAGGTTCCATGGGGAAAATGTTAGGACTTGACGCCACTTGGGCAGTAAGAGCTATTGCTGCAGGAGGTAATTATGCTGAAATATTTGAGAAGTATTTGGGCACAAAAACCCCATTAGGACTGTCTAGGGGCCTCAATGCACTCTATAAGGACGGTGGCATACTTTACGCTCCGCCAATACGTTAAAACTCCAAACTCGGTCCCCTGTCTAACCACCGTAAGGTTAGTTGGGGGACTGCAGGTTTTTTCTTTAATAATGAATGTAGCAAGGTGATCCAAACTAATTGGATGGAATAGCTCGTCAGTATGAACACCAAAAGTTTATGGACAAACGAACGTACCCGAGGTCTTATATTCCAGATCCTACTAGTGGTTGGCATAGCAGTTTTTTTTGCATTCATTATCTCAAATACTATTACAAACCTTGAAAAGGCTGGCCTAGCTTCTGGATATAGTTTCCTTGGGGATACAGCGTCCTTCGATATAAATCAGCGCTTAATTGAATACTCATCAACCTCAACGTATGGCAGAGCTATAATCGTTGGAGGTTTAAATACAATCGTAATTGCTATACTTGGGATTTTAGCGGCAACTGTTATTGGATTCGTCGCAGGAATATTGAGGCTTTCGAAAAATTATCTAATTAGCAGGTTAGTCACAATATATGTAGAGTTTGTTCGCAACGTTCCAGTTCTGCTTCAAATCATTTTTTGGTGGGTTATATTACTGTCTCTACCTAAAGTTAGAAACAGCCTCTCAATAGGTGACTCCATTTTTCTTAACAACCGGGGCATAAGGTTGCCCTCAGCGAATTTTTATGAAGGATCGGTTCTAGTTTTTTCAGCATTAATATTCGCGCTTATTGTCATCTATTTTATCAAACGTTGGTCACAAAAAAGACAAGCAAAAACGGGAAAAATTTTTCCATTTGGATATACAGCCCTTGGGTTGATCATATTTCTTCCTGCATTAACATTCTTACTAGCTGACCAACCAATTGATTTTAACGTTCCTACTCGCGGACGTTTTAACTTAAAGGGAGGCTTCAATGTTACACCTGAGCTCGTTGCTCTATGGCTTGCTTTATCGACGTATACTGCAGCATTTATATCTGAAATTGTGCGTTCGGGGATACTCTCAGTTTCTAGTGGTCAAAGAGAAGCTGCAAGTGCACTCGGACTAAAGCCAAGTTTGATAATGCGGAAAATAATACTACCACAAGCGCTAAGAGTGATCATTCCTCCCCTGACCAGTCAATATTTGAACCTTACCAAAAACTCTTCTCTGGCTGTCGCAATAGGCTATCAAGATATAGTCTCAATAGGCGACACAGTATTGAACCAAAGTGGGCAAGCTTTAGAAGTGATTTCAATTTTTATGATATTTTATCTGACGCTTAGTCTAATAACTTCAGCTTTTATGAACTGGTATAATAAAAGAATAGAGTTAGTTGAACGATGACTAGAGATAACAACTCACATAGTGATAAAGCTAACCCTGGCATAAAACCTCCCCCTGCTAACACGGTAGGCATCATTGGATGGATTAGGAAAAATCTATTAGGTGGATGGGTAAATACCTTATTAACAATTATATCAATATATATCTTATGGCTAGCTCTACCACCTCTTTTTGATTGGGCTCTACTTAATGCCGACTTTTCTGGAAGTTCAGGAAAGGAATGCACTACTAATGGTGCTTGCTGGGCTTGGTTGGATCAAAGAATAAATCAGTTTTTCTATGGATTTTACCCACCCGAATCATACTGGAGGGTAAATCTCTCTCTCATTTTGTTACTACCCGCCCTAGCTTACATATTATTTGAAAACCTTCCATATTCTAAATATGGCAGGGGGTTTGCCCTGAGCTACCCTATTATTTCAGCATTACTTCTTTTGGGTGGAGCTGGGCTTGAAGTGGTAACAACAGATAAATTTGGGGGCTTCATGCTTAACCTGGTAGCAGGGTTAGCTGGCATAATACTTTCACTTCCAATAGGCATTGTACTCGCTCTAGGGCGTAGATCTAAACTCCCTCTTATAAGAATGTTTTCAATCGCCTTTATAGAAATAATTAGAGGCGTTCCACTAATTACACTTCTGTTTGTAGCAGTTATAATTGTTCAACTTTTTTTACCTCCAGGAGTATCTTTAGATCAATTAGTAAGAGTCATGATTATGATAACCATCTTCGCCTCAGCTTATATGGCCGAAGTGATTAGAGGTGGATTACAAGCTATTCCAAATGGCCAATATGAAGCTGCACAAGCTGTTGGATTGGGATACTGGAGATCTATGCGCCTAGTTATTTTACCACAGGCTCTGAAAATCTCTATACCTGGCATTGTCAATACATTTATAGGCTTATTCAAAGATACAACTTTGGTTATTATCATTGGGTTATTTGATATTCTAGGACAAGCTCGTTTGTTGCAAACTAACCCCGATTGGATGGGCAAAGTTGATCATGAAACTTTTTTGTTGGCGGCGTTGTTTTTCTTCATAATCTGCTTTTCCATGTCTCGATATTCCATCAACTTAGAGAAACGTCTTGATACAACAAATAAATGAAACTCAGATGGTCCCTAGCTACGGAGTGCTATTAGATGAATGAAAATTCGGCTGTGATAGAAATTAGCGCCTTAAATAAGTGGTTTGGAAATTTTCATGTTCTTCGAGATATCAACTTGTCGATTAGTCAAGGGGAGAGAATTGTGATCTGCGGTCCATCTGGTAGTGGAAAATCTACATTAATTAGATGTATAAATAGACTTGAGGAGCATCAGGAGGGTCGAATAGTAGTTGAAGGAAATGAACTTACGCACGATCTAAAGAACATTGATGCAGTCCGTCGTGAAGTTGGAATGGTTTTTCAATCATTCAATCTTTTCCCCCATCTTAATGTCCTAGACAATTGTACTTTAGCTTTGATCTGGGTAAGAAAAATGCCCAAATTAGAAGCTGAAAGTTTAGCGATGGAATATCTAGAGCGGGTAAAAATCCCCGAACAAGCTAGGAAGTTTCCAGGTCAGCTTTCCGGAGGGCAGCAACAAAGAGTAGCTATTGCCAGATCTTTATGCATGCGACCAAAAATAATGCTGTTTGATGAGCCTACGTCAGCCCTCGACCCAGAAATGATTAAGGAAGTTCTGGACGTAATGGTAGACCTTGCCGACACTGGAATGACAATGCTAGTTGTCACGCATGAAATGGGGTTTGCGTCACAAGTTGCAGACCGAATAATATTTATGGATGAGGGCTTGATTGTAGAACAAAACACCCCTGAAGAATTTTTTAATAATCCTAAGTCAGATCGAACCAAACTGTTTTTAAGCCAGATACTGAGTCATTAGTTTTTTTCGAATCTAAAACATTGAGTTAAAAACTCATTAATTATAATGCAAATGCACGAAATAATAATTGCACTAGCACCTGTATTTTTAATGATACTTCTAGGCTGGTTTACTCGCTGCTTTTTATTTAGCGAAACAATTAAATGGCGACTAATCGAAAAAGTAACTTATTATCTTTTTGTTCCAGCACTAGTAATAAAACATTTATTGTATGTTGATTTAGAAAACGTACAAATTACCAATGCTTTACTAGCATTGTTAGCAACAATTTTTGCAGTTAGCTTAATATTATTACTCTCTCGAAAAAAAATTAATCAACACTTTTCCATATCGGACCAATCTTTTACATCGATATTTCAGGGATCGATTAGAGCCAATTTTTTTATTTCCTTAGCTGCTGCTCCTGTATTATTAGGAAATAATTTAGCTGCTTTATTAGTGCTCTTAATAGCTATTTTCACAATAACTGTGAACTTTATAAGCGTCCTAGTCCTTGCACAATTTGGTGGTGAGGGAAAAAGAAACCTAAATCATGTAGCCCTACAACTCTTAGGAAATCCATTTATACTATCAACATTTGTCGGAGTTGCGATTAACCTGAGTGGTTTAGAGCTACCCGAATATATAAACAGAGGAGTAGGCTTTCTTTCTAGTCTAGGACTACCGCTGGCTTTATTCTGTGCCGGTGCTAGTATTTTTGTTATCAACTTCAGGAATCAGTTTAATTCAATTCTTTTGGCTAGCGCCATAAGACTAATAATTTCTCCACTTATTGCCTATTTGATAGGAAAAGTTGTAGGGCTTGATGGACAAATAATTGCTACCCTAGTTCTATTTCACGGACAGCCAACAGCAGTAACCTCTTATATTTTAGCCCGTGAAATGGAAGGAGATCATGAACTTATGGCTTCCATACTAACCAGCCAAACAGCTCTTTCTGTTGTTTCACTCCCTATTATGCTTTTATTGCTGGCGTAATTTTTTTCATTAGCTGAGAGCAAAATCTAACTCGGCCAATAAATCACGAGTATCTTCTAATCCAACAGAAAAACGAATTAAATTATCCTTTATACCAAGTTTTAATCTTTTTTCTTCGGGCACTGAAGCATGAGTCATAATTGCTGGATGCTCTATTAAACTTTCGACTCCTCCAAGACTTTCGGCCAATGCAAATAATCTACATCGCTCCAGGAAGGTTACACTTTCCGCAAGCCCCCCTTTTAAAAGAATACTTATCATCCCTCCAAACCCATTCATTTGCATAGAGGCTAGCTCATATTGGGGATGGCTTTCTAACCCAGGATAATAAACTCTTTCAACCGCTTTGTGATTTTCAAGATATTCGGCTATTATCTGGCCGCTCCTAACATGTTGGGCCATGCGAAGGTGAAGTGTTTTAAGAGCACGCAACGCCAAAAAGCTATCAAAAGGACTAGCAATAGCGCCAATAGCATTCTGAAGAAAAGATAGTTTTTCAGACAAATCTTCTCTGTTTACCACCACTACTCCGCCAACTAGATCTGAGTGACCATTGAGGTATTTTGTAGCTGAATGAACAACAATATCAATTCCGTGATCTAATGGTCGCTGAATGTAAGGAGAAGCAAAAGTATTATCACATACAGCTATTAGACCATGCTCCTTTGCTATAGCCGCCACAGCAGATAGGTCGACTATTCTTAAAAGTGGATTAGTTGGCGTCTCCACCCATAACATTTTGGTAGTTGGTTTGATTTTTTCGATAATTCGTTGAGGGTCCGTCATATCAACAAAAGAAAAATCAAGTTTAGAAGAACGACGACGTACATTCTCAAAAAGTCGGTAGGTGCCTCCATAAAGATCGTCCATAGAAAGCACGTGATCTCCACTATCTAATATCTCTAAGACTGTACTAATAGCAGCCATTCCCGATGCAAACGCAAAACCACTTGAACCATTTTCTAGGTCTGCCACACATGACTCATACGCACCTCGAGTTGGATTTTGTGTACGTGAGTATTCATAACCTAGATGCTTGCCAGGACTTTCTTGGACATACGTAGAGGTCGCATAAATAGGCGTCATAACCGCCCCGGTTGAAGGGTCAGGTTGCTGCCCTGCATGTATTGCCCGAGTTGCGAAGTAATGACGATTAGTCTTACGTTTCATGAGTAAAAATGCTCCCAAAGCAAGGTATAATATGAAATCATCAATCAATTACTGCGACAGCATCTATTTCAATTTTGCACCTTGGATCAGTTGCTAGCTGTACCACTTGGACAGTCGTTGTAGTTGGCTTATTATCTCCAAAGTATTCTGCCCAAACACGATTTAAAGCGTCTTGATCTGAAAGGTCAGTACAATAACGATTTGAAGTCACAATATCTGAAAAATTAGCTCCAACCGACTCAAGACCTTTTTTAATATTTTCTAAAACAATTCTTGTCTGGCCTTCCATGTCTTCAGGGATACCATCAAACTCCTCTGGTACATGAGGGTGACTATGATAAACCGGCGTTGCTGTGCATCCAGCTAAGTAAACGGTCGTTCCCCCGCTCACCTTGATTGCAGGAGCATAAGGCATCCAAATATCTGGTGCATCTGACCAGTGTATGTGTTCTATTTGTTTTTTCATAGAAAAACTCCATCCCAAGTTTTAAATAAATGTATGAGCTATAAAGCCTAAAAGCTATTCATTAATAAACGAGTTTACTACGAGTCATACAGATTATAATAACTTTTTCCCAATGGGTCGATATAAGCATCATCCGCACTTACAAGATTTTTATCTAATAAAGTTTTAAAGGAGCTGATAGTTTTTTCCACACCAATTGAAAGTCCAAGCCCAGGAAAATCTCCTATGAGACTTCTTAAATATTTATCATTAAGCCCACTTACAAAAGGAAGGGGCTCTCCTGTAGAGCTTAATTCCGCTGATGGAATTGTTTGTCTAATAATTTCTAGGACTTCTTCTACACTTGTATTTGATCCGGCTAGATCAGCAACATACGCACCCTTTTTTTTGGAGAGAGCCGCAGCTATAAAAGCATTAGCTACTTCCGTTGTGTGCTGCAACATTATAGGCCCGCTAAAAGGTATGCAAAACCTTATTCCTGCTGCTGCAGCAAGCATTGCTTTAGTTGGAGCAGCTGTTACCCCTTGATCACGTCCTGGCCCATAAACAGTATGAGGTCTGATACCAATACTTGGCTGGTTTTTAGTGTTCCAATAAACATTTGCTATGGCTTCATCGACCATCTTAAAAGCGCCATAAAGTGTTGCAGGCCATTTCTCATTCTCTGGCGGCAAAGCGGCTATTGAACTGGCGTACGCTAAGCCATCAATATTATGCTTCAACGCCGCTTCAAATACATTAATCTGGCCAATAACATTTACCTGAGCGCCTAAAAGCGGATTCTCATTACAAAATGGCACCTGTAGCGCAGCGAGATGAATTATTGTGGAAACAGCATTATCCGATATAACATCTTCAAGTATACCCTTCTCTTTAATGTCCCCAACCACCCATTTAACGTTATCGGCATCCTTTTTATTAACGACTAAATTTAATCGGCGTCGATCTTCAGATAGATCAAATACAACGGGCCTCATACCCTTTTGAATTAAATTAGCAACTACCTGAGCACCAATACATCCAGCGGCGCCTGTAACTAAAACTGAGTTATAGGGAAGTGTCATATGTATCTCATAATATTAATAATCGATAGGTAGTTAAAAACACTTTAAATAATGACTAGAGAATTTAGATGGTGGGCGCGGTAGGGTTTGAACCTACGACCCCCTCGATGTCACCGAGGTGCTCTCCCGCTGAGCTACGCGCCCTCATGATTATTTGCAAAAAGTATTACAATTTCTGTTAAATTCTAATTTAATAGTCGGTCATACAACGACAGCTACTGATTGGCAAGACTAGTAAATAGATAGATATTCTCGTTAATATATAAATTAAATACTTTAGAGAAACTCGAGTTAAAAAATAAATGGAGTTCTGGTGTAAAAGGATCGAAAATACTATGATACATACACTTTAATGAACATTAAACACTAGCCTACATTTCTTTCATTTAGACAGATATGATGGGACCCACTATTTTAATAAATCAATTAAACTATGAACCAAAAACAAAAAATTAAATCTGAGCCCGCAATCGAGATTATCAGTCCGACTAAACAAACCGTACCGTTAGTCTTTTCTTCTCCGCATAGCGGACGTGCATACCCAGAAGAGTTTTTACAAGCAATACAACTCGACGCTCACGAAATACGTAAATCCGAAGATAGTTTTGTGGATGAGATATTTTCTTCGGTAACCAACTACGGAGCACCTCTCCTAAAAGCCCTATTTCCTCGAGCCTTCATTGATCCCAATCGAGAGCCATATGAACTTGATCCTATGATGTTTAGCGAACCACTTCCGGACTTTGTTAATAAACGTTCTCCCAGAGTAGCCGTGGGGCTGGGTACAATCGCTAAACTAGTAGCTAATGGATCGGAGATTTATTCAAAAAAATTAAGTTTTACAGAAGCTAATAGACGGATCGATAACTTTTATAGGCCTTATCATAAAGCCCTTGAAGAGCTAATAAACATAACGCAGAATCAATTTAATAGATGCATCTTAATTGATTGTCATTCAATGCCCTCTGTTGGCGGACCAATGGAGAATGATGCAGGCAGACATCGTCAGGTAGATTTTATTATTGGTGATGCGCATGGTCGCAGTTGTTCAAGGGCATTAACAATTTTGGTTGAGGAGACGCTTCGTGAAATGGGGTATTCAGTGATGCGTAATACTCCTTATTCAGGAGGATTTATTACCCGCAACTACGGATGCCCCACCAAGCAGATTCATGCCATCCAAATTGAGATCAATCGTGGTCTGTATATGAATGAATCTATATTCACACGTCGTGCTGAAATGATGGAAATAATAGAAAATATTTCCCTTCTAACTGAACGTTTAATTGGAATAGAACCACAAGCTCTTGCGGCTTAACCACAGTATTGGCAAAAACATTGTCCGAAGGAAAAGATAAAAAAGATTACTTCATTCGTGAGGCAGTAATTGATGATTTAGATATCATTCAAAAAATATATGCTTATCATGTAGAAAACGGCTTAGGGTCTTTTGAAGAATTGCCTCCACAAAGTGAAGAAGTGCATAAAAGAATAATTCAAGCTAGGAATCTTAGTCTGCCATATCTGGTAGCTGAAAAAAATAGTTCTGTAAAAGGATTCGCCTACGTTAGCCCCTTTCGGAATCGCTCGGCTTATAGGTACACTCTTGAAGATTCAGTTTATGTAGCTCCTGAATCAGTGGGAATAGGGATCGGATCAACTCTTCTTTCAAATCTAATACAGAAATGTGCCGCCCTTGGTTTTCGGCAAATGATCGCAGTGATTGGCGATAGTGAGAATCAAGCTTCAATTAATCTGCACTTGAAACACGGATTTTCTCATATAGGAGTAATGCCATCAGTAGGCTTCAAGTTTGGGCGTTGGGTGGATAGCGTACGCATGCAACGGCCTCTCGGTCAGGGAGACCAAACAACACCAAATTAGATTCTTTTATTATAAAAAAAAGGCCGCAGAGTTTTCTGCGGCCCAAGGTAAGGGAGGGAACATAATAAGGCCGCATAATATTGTTATTGAAATCGTTTTCAAGAGATAAATTGTCGCAAAAAAAATAAGAAAAATTTGTAATGAATAGCGACATATAACGAAAGATTATTTCAATATACTTTATAGTTGTATTATTTAAATAATATCTAATTTTAAGACAAAATCTCTAAAAGATATATATGAGCTGGGAGTCCGTTAAGATATCTTTCAAGAATAGCCCGTGAAAACTAAATAGACTTAGCCCCAAAGGTTTCTAGTGGGTGGATAAATTTTGTTTCCTATGATTTTTATGCTGGGCTCTCGATCTTCTTTAAGTAACATTGGGCCATCTAAATCCACAAATCTAGCTTTTTGACCTATAGTAAACGCTGGAGCAATTGCTAGGCTTGTTCCTAGCATACATCCGACCATCACTTCAAAATCTAAAGTTTCTGCTATTGCACACATCTCTATGGCTTCAGTTAACCCACCTGCTTTATCAAGTTTAATATTCACCACCTCATACTTCCCCTTCAATTTTTTTAAACTACTGCTATCAATACATGACTCATCAGCACAAACAGGAACTGGATGGGGAACTGTAGTTAAAAAATCATCTTCCTCTGCGGACAACGGTTGTTCAATTAGCTCAACCCCTAGGATAGATAATTCTGTTGACATCTCTAGAAACATATCTGCTGTCCAGGCCTCGTTAGCATCAACAATTATTCTTGACCTCGGCGCCCCTTTTTTCACTGCACGCACACATTCTATATCTCTCACACCGTTCAGCTTTAATTTTAATAAAGGCAGCGAAGCGTTACTACTAGCCTCCAACTCCATTGCTTCAGGTGATCCAATGCTTAGGGTAAAAGCCGTACTTAGTGGACTTGGTTTATCAAACCCAGACAACTCCCATACTCTTTTTCTTTTTTTCTTAGACTCCAAATCCCAAAATGCACAATCAAGCCCGTTTCTTGCTGCCCCTGGTGGTAATATTTTTTGTAGCTCCAATCTATCAAGGCCGCTTGTTATTTCTCCCGATAAATTGGTGATCTGTTTTACAACACTTTCTGGACTTTCATTATAACGCAGATTTGGTCCGCACTCCCCTCTACCGACATTAATGCCATCGCTTAACTCAACTAAAACAACTGTAGCCGTTCTTTTAATGCCACGGGATATTTCAAACCTTTTCAGTAGTGGAAATTTTTCGACTTTAACATTGACCTTTTGTTCCACAACAACGACCTAGGCAAAATTTTTGATTAATTCAAATACGCCATCTTTAACCGGATCAACGGCTGGTAACCCGGTGAGCTTTGAAATACTCTGTAAGCATTCTAGTCGTTTATCTTCATTTTCTATGTGTGAGGTATTAACTGATAACCCAATACACTCACACTCTGGGTTTGTAAGCCTTGCAGCATTAGTATGTAATTCAATGCATGATAGTAAATCTGGCATTTTTTGATGAGGTAAACCACGCATATGTGTTCTAGTTGGTTCGTGGCACATTACTATAGCGTGAGGCTGAGCTCCATGGACCAACCCCATCGTTACCCCAGCATAAGATGGATGTGATAATGAGCCCTGCCCTTCAATTAAGTCCCAGTGATCCTCGTCATTTTCAGGAGACAACCATTCAGTAGCTCCAGAAATAAAATCTGAGACAACCGCATCAACGCATACGCCACTATTTGCTATGAAAATGCCTGTTTGTCCAGTAGCCCTAAAATCACATTTTATATTTTCTGATATCATGGCTCGTTCTAATGCCAAGGCTGTATACATTTTTCCGACAGAACAGTCTGTTCCTACAGTTAGTAATCTTTTTCCAGAACGACCCTTACCAGTACCGACATCAAAGGTTTGAGTGGGATGACGAACATCAAATAACTGTCTTCCATTATACTGAGCGGCCCTTCTTAACTCTTGAAGGTCAGATAACCTTTGATGCAGGCCTGCTGCTATATCTAGGCCAGATTCAAGTGAGCGTAGCAGAGTAGGTATCCATGAATCAGGAACAACTCCACCTCTATTTGCAACTCCAATAACTAGAGTTTTACATCCTCGGTCAGATGCTTCCATTATCGACGTGTCGGGCAGACCTAGATCGGCATTGCAACCAGGTAACTTGATCTGTCCAAAACACCTATCTCGTCTCCAATGAACTATCCCACTAGCAGTTTTCGCCGCCAGTTCATCTTGTGCATCACCAAGAAACATTAAATAAGGACTTTCTATTTTCATTGATCTCCTGCTTTGGGTGAGGCTATTGTCTAAATTAAAACTATTATAATCGAAAAGGTAACAAATGTTTACTACTCGTCCAGAGATTCGCGGAACTTTTGGAATGGTCTCTTCTACTCACTATCTTGCAACTATGGCCGGTTGGTCAATGCTTGAAAGAGGGGGTAATGCTTTTGATGCTGCAGTAGCAACCGGTTTAGCTCTACAAGTCGTGCATCCTTATCAGAACGGGCCGGGCGGCGATTTACCAATTATCCTACATGATTCTGCATCAGGCTCAACAAAAGTAATATGCGGACAGGGAGTTGCTCCTCAGAGCGCCACAATAGATAGCTTTCACAATCTAGGATTAGATCTCATACCTGGGACCGGTCTTTTAGCAGCGTGTGTGCCGGGAGCATTTGGAGCGTGGATGTTATTACTACGAAATTATGGCGTACTTTCACTGGAGGACGTTATGCAACCAGCCATTGATTATGCACAAAAAGGCTATGCTGTGGTTCCTATGATGCATTCAATTATAAATAATGTTGCTGAACTATTTCGTTCTTCGTGGCCCTCTTCCGCTGACACCTATCTTGTTAACGGAACGCCTCCCAAGGTTGGTTCGTTTCATAAAAATCAAACATTATCGGATACCTTGTCAAAAATTTTGATAGAATCTAAAAACAAAGGCTCCAATAGAGAGTCAGTAATTGATGCAGCAATTAAAACCTTTTATGAAGGCTTTGTAGCCGAAGAAATAGATGATTTTTGTCGACATACCGAGTGGCTAGATAGTTCGGGAGAAATTCATGGTGGCTTACTAACCGGACAGGACATGGCTGACTGGAGACCAAGTATAGAATCAGCAGCAACCTATGAGTATGAAGGATTTCAAGTCTGTAAGCCAGGCCCTTGGAGTCAAGGGCCTGTCTTTTTACAGCAATTAGCATTGTTAAAAGGTTTTGACTTATCTTTGATGAATCCAATCGGGCCAGAATTTATTCACACCCAAATTGAATGTGCTAAGTTAGCGCTAGCTGACAGAGAGGCTTGGTATGGCGACCCAAAAATAAATGATGTTCCTCTCAAAACACTTCTCTCAGAAGAATACAATAACGACCGAAGAAAATTAATTAAAGATACCGCGTCTATGAAATTCTCTCCTGGAGAACCAGACGGTTTAAAGCCCAAATTTGCTGATTTCCAAATCAAGGATCTGAAATCAAATTTGCCTGCTGGAACCGGAGAACCAAATACTTCAGAAAGTAAAACAAATGTTGTAGAAACACCTGCTGGCACTAATGACGGTGACACCGTCCACCTGGATGCTGTCGACCAACAAGGTAACATGATCTCCTGCATGCCAAGTGGCGGATGGCTTCAGTCTTCACCCGTAATACCAAGTCTTGGTTTTTGTCTTGGCACAAGAGCACAAATGTTTTGGCTTCAACCCGGATTTTTTTCAACTTTAAGCCCTGGTATAAGACCACGAACAACTCTAAGTCCAACACTTGTTTTAAAGGACGAAACAGCTTTTCTCGCTTTTGGTAGCCCTGGAGGGGATGCACAAGATCAGTGGTCTTTAAGCATGTTTTTGAGACATATACACCATAACATGAACCTTCAAGAGGCAATTGATGCCCCTAACTTTCACACTGACCACTTGCCTTCAAGCTTCTACCCCAGAACATTTCAACCAGGAGCAGTCAAAGCTGAGAACCGCCTTCCATCTGAGACCATTGAAGAGTTAAAAAAGCGCGGACATCGGCTAGAATCAACGGATGGATGGTCATTAGGGCGAATGACTGCAGTCGCCCGTGAGAAAACTGAAAATGGCTGGATTTTAAAAGGCGCAGCACACCCTAGGTTTCAGGAAGCTTATGCAGTCGGGCGTTAACTAGAAATTTGGTATGATCAATTTAAACTATCGGTACTAAACCTTGACAAAACTTTTCAAGAAAGATCCGTATAAAAAAATTTGGATTCTTTCTTGGCCAACTATTTTATCAAATCTTACTGTCCCTCTATTAGGTGCGGTGGACACAGCTGTAATGGGTCACCTTCCCGATGCCTCGTACATAGGAGGCGTTGCAATCGGAAGTATGATATTCAGTTTTATTTATTGGGGATTTGGTTTTTTAAGAATGGGCACTGTTGGTTTTGTTGCTCAAGCAAAGGGCAGCAAAAACCTTAACGAAGTAAGAGCGGTTTTAGCTCGTGCTCTTTTAATAGGTATAACAATTTCACTGGTTCTTATATTTTTACAGGATGTAATTAAATATTTTTCTTTTATGCTTGTTGTAGGCGAAGTTAAGGTCGAATATTTCGCTGAAAAATACTTTGATATAAGAATCTGGGGAGCACCGGCAACTTTAGCAAACTACGGATTACTCGGCTGGTTACTTGGCATGCAATATGTTCGTATGGCCCTGGTTATCCAGCTATTTATAAATTCCCTCAATATCTTTCTTGATTTAATTTTTGTATTTAAATTTAACTGGGGCGTTGAAGGAGTAGCTTTGGCAACAGCTTTATCCCAATATTCGGGCTTCATTCTCGGCTTAATATTAATTCTTCTGAAACTTAAAAAAATAGGGGGAAAATGGAAAAGGTCAATCATCTTTGACAAGACTGCGTTGAGTTTAGCTGTTAAAGTCAATAGAGACATTTTTCTTCGCACATTGGCGTTGATATTATCCTGGTCTTTGGTGACTTGGACGAGCGCAGGGTTAGGAACTACGGTTCTTGCCGTTAATGCCATCCTAATGAATTTTCAGTCTTTTCTTGCTCATGGCTTGGATGGATTTGCCTCAGCAACCTCTGCTTTAGTTGGAGAATCATTAGGTGCTGGAGATAAAAAAGAGCTTCGTCGTAATGTTATTGCAGCTACTATTATGGCCGTAATTGTCGCTGGAATATACACAATAGTTTATCTAATCATTGGCAATTCATTAGTAACCCTGTTCACCAACATTGATGAACTCCGGGATTATTCATCAAACTATCTTGTTTGGATATTCCTATCCCCTCTAATTTCCGTATGGGCCTACCAATTAGACGGTATTTTCATTGGAGCAACCCTTTCCAAAGAAATGCGCAACGCAATGATTTTGTCTGCAACTATATACTGCTTATGTATGGGAATTCTCCCCTACGAATACGGGAATCACGGAATTTGGTTATCAATTATGTTATTTATGGTAGTAAGAGCACTAACCTTAATTTACTACTATCCCAGGGTAGAGAAAGTAACAACAAAACAAAATAATCTATTCAATGATGCCTAGGCACAAATATGGGACTAATCAATACTATTCTTTTCTCAACGATGGACCATTTGAAATGATGCGTAATTTAAAAAGGTTTTAGAATAAGTATGGGCTCTTCATGAAAAACAGGAAGATATTCGTAAAGACCTTCAAACCTCAGGCTGTCTCGATTTGTCTTTCCCTAATCATTTGTATTCTAATAATCACGCTGGTTTTTATTTTTTTTTATAGAAATGAAAACATCAAACCACCAATAGAAATTGATAATGAACAATTAATTTCTTTTCAAACAAATAATTATCCAATTTGGGAAGCAGAATTACATACTCATTCTCCATCAGAAATAAGCCGTGTAATAGCTATCCAAAAAGGTGATAATCTGATGGGGGTCTTAATACGTGCGGGCGTTGAGAGAGGTCTAGCATATGCCGCAATTGAAGCCTTAAAAAAATACTACGACCCAAGACGAGACCTAAACATTGGAGACGAGCTACAAATATCTTTCTATCCTCAGACTCGTTATCAAAAAGCTAATAAATTTGGTAGAATTAAGAGAAAATATTCTCTCAAAAGTGTAACTATTCCAGTTTCGTTTGACCGACTAGTTAAAGTTACACTTAGTCAAGAAGGAAAGTTTGAAGCAAATGAAGCAAAAAGAAATATTAGACGGGAGACTATAGCCGTATCTGGCATCATCAAATCAAATTTATTTGTTGACGCTACTTCAGTCGGGGTTTCTCCCACAATTTTAGCCAAACTTATACGTATCTATAGCTTTGATATTGATTTTCAAAGAGATCTTTGGGAGGGCGACAAATTTGAGCTAATGTACGAACAGATTAGAAACGAAAAAGGAATTATAATTCGTGATGGATACATACACTACGCAAAATTGACACTTAGAAATACAAAATTACCTTTGTATAGATATGTGACCAGCTCAGGCAATCTCGATTATTTTAATGAGAAAGGTAATAGTGCAAGAAAAACTCTCATGCTCACCCCAATTGACGGAGCAAGGTTATCTTCACGGTTTGGCAAGCGAAAACATCCTATATTGGGATATACAAAAATGCACATGGGAATAGATTTCGCAGCACCCATTGGCACTCCCATCTACGCAGCGGGAAATGGGAGTATAATTAAGGCCGGGCGCAATGGAGGGTACGGAAAGTACATACTTATAAGACACAACAGCACTTATAAGACTGCCTATGGACATTTATCTAAGTTTGCGAAAAAAACACGCGTAGGAAACCGTGTTAAGCAGGAAGAAATAATAGGTTATGTCGGAAATACTGGCCGCTCTACCGGGCCACATTTACATTACGAAGTAATACAAAACGGTAGAAAAATAAATCCTCGAACAGTGCGCATCCCAAGTGGAGAAAAGCTTAAAGGAGCTGAATTACAAACGTTTATACTCTTTCGTGATACTCTAACTAAAAAATTTTCTAATTTAAAACAAATCAAAAATTCATCATTTAAAGAAAATAATTGATCTATGTTGCTACAGGCTCAATATCTTGGGGCTTTTCCTTTTCTACTTCTTCCGAGCCATTCTTGGTTGTCTCTTTTTCTAAATTATCTTTCCCATTTGTTGAGCCGTTCGACCCTCGACTTCTAGTCCTTTTCTGAGGTTTTTTTTCTCTCTTCTTAGCTGTTTTTAACTCTTCTGATTCTTTTTGATCTTGATCTTTATTATCAGAATTACTTTTTTCCACTGCTTCAATAAGAGCTGCTACGCTTTCTGGCGCATAGTCAGCAGAAGATTCTTTCTTTTCAATAGATACATCCGTATCAACAGTCTTATTATTTTGGGATGCATTATCACCTTGAGGCTGAGACTGAGATTGAGATTGATCTTGAGCAGAGTTTTCACGATTACTATTTGTAGCCTCCATTAATCTATAATAGTGCTCTGCGTGTTGATAATATCCTTCAGCAGCAACTCGATCGCCACTAGAAAACGCATCTCTTGCTAGTTGTTGATACTTTTCATATATCTGAGATGAGTTTCCCCGAACGCGTGCACCCGGTCCATTACTATCAAAAACTTGGTTGCGTCCATTTCCTGATTTTCTGTTGCCCCGTCCCCGTGACCTTCTTGCATTAGAGTTTTGTCGCATTTCTAAAATAGTCCAGATTTATAAAATTTCCGTATATCGAATATTAACGACCTACATTTCGATCGATAATTTCCCATTAACTGTATATATTGCCAAACCCTTGGGTGGAGTGCTCAGCGCTTATTTCTATTCGGAGGTTCAATCTCCAAGTTAATGTCTAATAGATTGCGATCACATAAACATTCATGTCTTGAGAACCGTTAACAGATTAGAAAAGTCAAACGAATAAACCAAGCCCTTTTTTAAAAAAAATATAATAAGATTTACAAATGGCACAAAATAGCAACACGTAAAATGCCTGCAATGTCAGCTCTAAACCCTTTTATCCTCATCCCTGATTTATAAGCTATCTCTCTAATTTCGGCTTCTTGTCCTTCACCTAACTCTATTATAGCCGTGCCTTGAGGTTTGAGGAAAGACCTTATATTAGGTAAAATACTTCTATAACAGTCTAAACCATCTATTCCACCATCTAAAGCAACTTTTGGTTCAAACTTGGATATTTCAGGTGCTAAATTGCTTATTTTTTCTGAAGAAATATAAGGTGGATTACTGATTATCAAATCATACTTTCTATTTAATGCAGAAGCCCAGTCACTAACAACAAATAAAGACCTATCGCCAACACCTAATTTGTGGGCATTTTCTCTAGCCACTTGAATCGCAGAGTAACTAACATCAACTCCTAATCCAAAAGAATATTTATACTCTTTGAGAAGTGATATTAAAAGACAGCCAGAACCCACACCTAAATCCAAAATACTCATATTGCTATTTCGATCTAGTAAAGTTTCCCCAGCAGTCTGTATTAAAGTCTCTGAGTCAGGCCTTGGTGTAAGAACTCTTTCGTCTACATTAAAATTAAGAGACCAGAACTCTCTATTTCCTAATATATAAAAAATGGGTTCACGAGAATATCGTCGTCTGGACAAATTTATTAACTTTTTGATTTCATTTGATGTTAGACGAATATCACGCTCACACATTATCTCAACACTTTTTAGACCGGTCGCTTCCTTGAGAAGTATTTTTGCTTCCAAAAAAGAAGTCTCAATTCCAGCCTCTGACAAATACTTGGCTGTCTTGTGTAATACAGTATCTATATTATCTTCATGATTAAGTGCGCTTTTAAGGCTTCGTTTGTTGTTCATCCTATCTGTCTTGTGCTAAGCGGGCTGCTTGATCTTCAGTCGTTAATGCTTCCACAAGTTCGTCCAGCCCTTCTCCATTTAAAACCTTATCTAGTTTGTGCAAAGTCAAACCTATGCGATGATCCGTTATGCGACCCTGAGGATAGTTATATGTGCGAACTCTCTCTGAACGATCACCACTACCAATTTGGCTCCTCCTATCAGCTGATCTCTCTTCAAGTTGCATTTGACGTTCATACTCATATAAACGAGCTCTCAAGACTCTCATAGCTTTAGCTCTATTCTTATGTTGTGATTTCTCATCCTGCTGAGTTACCACAAGTCCAGTGGGCAAATGTGTAATTCTTACCGCACTATCGGTTGTGTTTACCGACTGTCCGCCAGGCCCTGAAGCTCGATAAGTGTCTATCCTTAATTCATTATCTTTTATTTCGATGTCAACCTCTTCAACCTCAGGAAGTACTGCCACCGTTGCTGCAGAAGTGTGGATCCTTCCACTGCTCTCAGTCTCTGGTACTCTTTGGACTCTGTGGACACCAGATTCAAACTTCAACTTTGAGAAAACGTTCTTGCCGGTAATGCTTGCTATTATTTCCTTGTATCCACCAATACCAGTACTACTTGCACTCATAACCTCCACTTTCCAACTCTTTAATTCTGCATAGCGTTGGTACATTCGAAATAAATCAGCCGCGAAAAGACCTGCCTCGTCTCCTCCTGTACCTGCCCGAATTTCTATAATTGAATCACGTGCATCCGCTGCATCCTTTGGGATAAGCATAACCTGCAGTTCATGCTCTAACTCTGCCTCTCGTGGTTTAAGCTCTTTGTGTTCAGACTCCGCCATCACGCGCATCTCTTCATCAGTTTCAGAATCCTCTATAAGCAATTCCAAATCTGAACACTCTTCTCTAAGACTTCTTAATGATTTTATTGTTTCTACAATGGGAGTGAGATCCGAATATTCTTTTGATACCTTTGCGTATACTTCAGAATCTGTCATATCGGCTTCAGATAAAAGTTTCTCTAATTCCTTATGTCTCTGAACGACTCCATCTAACTTTACATCTAGGCTCATAAACGCATGTTCTCCAAGCACAAGCTTTCAAATGTGATTATTTCATTCAAACAGCTGTCGTATTCTATACAAACTTTTGACGCTCTACTCTGCAACTAACTTAGCGGACTCATAAACGGCCAAATGAGAATCCAACTCTGAGAGGCTTACTTCGGTTTGTGATCCGTTATCTAAATTACGTACCGTTACATTATTATTGGTTAATTCATTTTCTCCTAATAAAATGGCTGCTACAGCGCCAATCTTATTAGCGCGCCTCAGACCTCTTTTTAAGCCGCCCTTATAGATAAGATCTACCTTAAACTTACTTCGTCTAAGCCTTAGAGCTATTTTCGCTGCTTCCTTTTCTCCCGGTTCACCAAGACCAATAACACAAATTGCTCTTGGCTCTTCTGTTGGCATTTGAGTTAACATACAGATGCGCTCAATTCCCGCAGCCCATCCAACCCCAGGAATAGATTGCCCTCCCATCATTGGGATTAATCCGTCGTAACGACCACCAGCCAATAACGTTCCTTGAGCGCCAAGTTTATCACTAATAAATTCGAACGTTGTGTGACAATAATAATCTAAGCCCCTGACAAGATAAGGGTTTGACAAATATTCAATCCCTAAATTATCTAGTCCAGAGCACATATTTTTAAAAAATGAATCAGCTTCTGGAGTTAGAAAATTATGAAAAGAAGGTGCTCCAGAAACAATTTCTTTATCGTTACTGTCTTTTGAATCAAGAATCCGAAGTGGATTACGAGTCAAACGAACTTGACTTTCTTCTGATAGATTATCTTTAAAATCACTAAAATAATTTATTAAGGATTCTCTATAAGTTTTGCGACTTTGAAAATCACCCAACGTATTCAACTGTAATTTTACTTCTGACAACAAACCTAAATTTCGTAAAAATTCGGTTGCCATAGAAATAACTTCTACGTCTGCTGCAGGATCGGCAACACCTATTAATTCTGCACCAAATTGATGAAATTGTCGTAATCTTCCTTTCTGTGGTCGCTCATGTCGAAACATTGGCCCCGAGTAATACCATTTAAGTGGTGTGTTATCTTGTAGTCCTCCCGATATTACAGCCCTTGCAATACCGGCAGTCCCTTCGGGTCTTAGGGTCAGACTGTCTCCACCTTTATCTTTAAAGGTATACATTTCCTTATTAACTATATCAGATGTCTCACCAAGAGTGCGTTGATAAACATCTGTTGATTCGAAGATTGGGGTTTCTATAGGCTCATATCCGAAGGTCTCCGCCACAGTAAGAGCAGATTTAATTACATAGTTTTGTAATCGGAAATCTTCTCCGATTATATCATGAGTTCCTCTGACAGGAAGTAGCTTACTCAACTCAAAAACCTCATTTTGCTCACAAGAATTTTTCTATATATTTGCTGATAACACCTTATTTTTTGGATATCACCGAGCCTGCTTCTATTTCAGCAGCTTTTTCTTCTATCAATTCCACCAAATGGTCTACTATACTTTCATTCTTCAAACGATGATGAGGCTGCCCTGTAATATAGACTTGATGCACACCTCTACCTCCCCCTGTAAATCCAATATCTGTTGATATTGCCTCACCAGGACCATTTACCACACAACCAATTACCGAGACTGTCATAGGAGTTGTGATATGGGCAAGTCGTTCCTCTAGTATTTGAACAGTTTCGATTACATTAAATTGCTGGCGAGAACAGGAAGGACAGGAGATTAAATTAACTCCACGATGTCTCAAGCCCAAAGACTTAAGCAATTCAAAGCCAACTTTAACCTCCTCAACAGGATCTGTGGATAAAGAAACTCTAATTGTATCCCCTATTCCAGACCAAAGCAGCATTCCCATGCCAATAGATGATTTTACTGTTCCACTTCTTACCCCGCCTGCCTCAGTAATCCCAATATGTAGTGGATAATCACATGCCTGAGCTAATCCCTGATATGCTGACACAGCCAGAAAGACATCGGACGCTTTTACGGAAATCTTAAACTCGTGAAAACCAGCTTCCTCAAAAATGTTTATGGAATTTAGAGCACTTTCGATCATCGCCTCAGGGCATGGTTCCCCATACTTTTCTAGCAGATTGGTCTCCAGGCTTCCCGCATTTACTCCAATTCGCATTGAACAATTATTATCTTTAGCAGCTTTAACAACTTCTAGCACTTTACGATGAGAACCTATATTGCCTGGATTCAGACGCAAACAAGCTGCCCCAGCCTCTGCCGCTTCAATAGCTCGACGATAATGAAAATGTATGTCCGCGACTAATGGAACTTCAACTTCTCGCACTATTTCCTTCAAAGCAGAAGTGCTTTCTTCGTCAGGACAAGAAACTCGAACAATGTCTGCGCCTGCACTCTGAAGATCATGTATTTGGGTTATCGTTGATTTTATGTCAGATGTTAATGTGTTGGTCATTGACTGAACAGTTATTGGAGAATCTCCACCCACAGGAACTTTTCCGACAAAAATCTGTCGACTTTTGCGACGATGAATTTTTTTATATGGGCGCACGCTCATAATTGATTCCTATTGGTAAAAACAACAAAATATTAATGAAACAGTTAATTTTCAAAACATCAAGTTACACTTATCTCTAGCTCTAAAGGTGTGTTTTATGGCCTCGTAGACCTACCAGCCTTCAGTAAGTCTGCATTTAGACTAACATTATGCAAAATCACCCCTTTATTTCCTATCTTAGGGACTAAGTTTCCATCTACAGAAATTGATAAACCTCCAGCATTGCCTGTCAACATAATGAGATCACTACGATTCGGAACAAAATATCTATCACCCTTATGTAACATTCTAGTGAGTAAAACCACTTTATCTTGGTCTATTACCTGAACCCAGCTATTCTCTGTTGCAGAAATTATTATTCTAACATCACTATTTTGATCACCATATACTTTCCCATTTTTGTGATCGTTTGTGTTTTTTAAGTTGGATAATTTTGTGTCCAGTGTCTCTTCATTATTGGCTATATAAGGTTTCGGCTCACCCGATGTACCATCAGAGGCATTATTATCGTTCTGAATACCCAGTTTTGAATTCGAGATAGAGGTATCTTTCTTCGTTAATTTGAAACCCGAATTATTTTTAGATTCTGTTTTAACATTATTTTGATCAACTTTATTTTTCTCATTTTTAGAATCATTTAAGGGGTTGGTTAGGGTGTTTTTAGTTGGAACAGGCTGATTTTCTGATCTGATAGTTCCCGACGTAGGACTGTCATTCCCTATATCTGCAGCGGATATAGAATCTGCTATATCAGGAACATCAAGCAGCTCTAATCTTTTTTCTGATTGAAACAAAGACCAGGCAACAAAAGTCAAACTAGATACTAAAACGCAAACTATAATTACTCTTCCCTTTGGAAACCATCCCAAAGTGCTAGGAGTAGGAAACTCTAACTCTGGACTTACTTCTGAGCTTTTTGTCTCTGCCTTAAACCTTTCAACCAGATTTTCGCTATCTAGTTCTAAAAATTTAGCGTAGGAACGGACGAAACCTATGGCGTAAGTTGGCCCAGGCAAAGCCTGATAGTTACTAGACTCAATAGATTGAAGGTGCTCTTGGCGAATACGTAATGAATTTGAAATCTCTCTAAGAGTATATTTTTTTCCTTCACGGGCTTCGCGAAGAAATAACCCGACAGAATCTATGTGAATATGGCCATCTTCTTTTTTCACAATGTCACTCTCAAGCACTTAAAAGTTTCGATTTAGATCAAAATATCGTCTATCATAACACAGCAAACCAATTAATTTCTTAAAGCATTATTAGTAGGTCGATTAATATTTAACCTCTCGATCTTAGTCTTAGCTAGGTAGATAACCCAATCCTAAGAGTCCTTGAAGACAAAGAACTGGCGCAACAATTAACACCTTGCTTATTACACTATTAGGTAATTATTAAGTCTTATCTAAGCCATATGCTGAGTGTAAAGCGCGCAATGCCAATTCTGTAAATTCTTCGGCTATTAAAACACTTATTTTGATCTCCGAAGTCGAAATAACTAGAATATTTATATTATGTTCAGCAAGAGCAGCAAACATACGTTTTGCAACGCCAGCATGACTACGCATCCCGACACCAACGACTGAAACTTTAGCTACACTAGAGTCTGGAACCGAAGCCACAAAGCCCAAGTCACTCTTACATGATTCTAAAACTTCTAAAGCTTTATCCAATTCCCCTCGTGCCACCGTAAAGGTTAGGTCTGTTGCATTACTGTTCTCGGAGATATTCTGCACAATCATATCTACATTTACATTTGCATCCGATAATGGGCCAAATATTGCAGCGGCAACCCCTGGCCTATCTGGCACCTGTAGCAATGTAATTTTGGCCTCATCACGACTATAAGTAACACCACTTACTATTTCTTGTTCCACAATTTCTTCCTCTGCTACCACTAGTGTTCCTGGCAGTGCACTTCCCATTGTACCGGTGAATGAAGACAGTACCTGCAAAGGAACTTTATGACTCATCGCTAACTCTACAGAACGTGTTTGTAACACTTTAGCACCCGAAGAAGCCATCTCAAGCATCTCTTCGTAGGTAATCTTCTCTAATTTTCGAGCGCTTGTAACTATTCTTGGGTCAGAAGTGTAGACTCCATCAACATCAGTATAAATATCGCAACGATCTGCCCTTAATGCTGCAGCCAAGGCCACAGCCGTAGTATCAGAACCACCACGGCCTAATGTAGTGATTCGATTTTCGGGGCTAAGCCCCTGAAATCCAGCAATCACACAAACTTGATTCCCTGACAACCTTTTTTTAATCTTCTCTGTTTCTATCCCGAGAATTCGTGCCTTGCCATGAGCTCCATCTGTATTAATGGGTATCTGCCATCCCTGCCATGAACGAGCCGATATACCAACTTCTTGTAGACATAATGATAATAGACCACTACTGACTTGCTCACCTGTTGCTACTATTGAGTCAAATTCACGAGCGTCGTGTAGCGGATTCGCTTCACGAGCTAAGGTAACTAAATCATTCGTTATTCCTGCCATTGCAGACACAACAACAACAACCTGGTTACCATCCTCTACTTCAGACTTCACTGTAGTTGCAATAACGCGCATACGTTGCAGATCAGAAACAGAGGTCCCACCAAACTTTGCGACTATATGAGTCATAGCCTCACCATTTTTATATATTTAATAGTTATTAGAATTTTTAATAATTTAATAATCTATTTTTTCCGCCTTAATTATGTTTTTCTGTGATATCCATAACCATTAGCAGAATTTATGACAAGTAAAGTTATCAGATACAAAATGACGGAAAAAACAAAAAACAGTGTAGAAAACGGCTCAGTCGATCCAATTGAAATGGAAAAATTTCGTGCCATGGCTAATGAATGGTGGGATCCAGAAGGAAAATTTAAGCCATTACACAAAATTAACCCTCTCCGCGTTGAGTATATAAGAAATAATGTATCCCAACATTTTAATCTAGATAAAAACTCACTGTTGCCTTTTTCTGGGTTAAAAGTTTTAGATATTGGTTGCGGAGGGGGCCTTCTATGTGAACCAATGGCTCGATTAGGTGCGACCGTTACTGGTATAGATGTTCTTAGTGAAAATATCGAAATAGCTAAAATACATTCCGAAGAGACTTCCCTCTCAATAACATATAGGAAAGCTTCAATAGAAGAATTAGTTAGTGAAAATAAAGAGTTTGATATTATTCTGAACATGGAAGTTGTTGAGCATGTTGTAAACATCGAAGATTTTTTGGATAATTGTGCTAATACAGTTTCACAGAACGGCTTATTATTTTTCTCCACCTTAAATCGAACCCCTAAGTCATTTCTGTTAGCCATCATAGGTGCTGAGTATATTCTTCGCTGGCTTCCACGTGGGACTCACGATTGGAAAAAGTTTATTAAACCGTCTGAAATCACAAATATCCTGTTAAAGGCGGAAATTGAAGTCAGAGATTTAACAGGAGTTACATTTAACCCACTAAATGGTCTGTGGTCTGCGAACACTAGCGATCTAGAAGTCAATTATATGGGATACGGAAAAAAATTTAACACTTAGTTTAAGTTAAGGTGCAGTATTCAACTATTAGGGCGTTTAATCCAAGGTAACCTTCCGACCGGTACACCCTCTTCAACTAACTCTTCTGCTTCCTCATCAGAGGCATTACCATATATATCTCTGGCTTCGCTTTCTCCATAGTATATTTTACGAGCCTCTTCAGGAAATTGATCGCCCACATCATCAAAGTTCTTTTCAACATGATCTCGAACTTCTGAAAGAAGTTTTCGAAATTTTGTAGAATCGACCTTGGGTTCGGACTTATTAACACTTTTCGGAGCAATAGCTGGCGCCATTATAGACTTTGACACAGAAGTATCGCCACAATCCGGACAAGAAATCTGTTTGTTCTTTACCTGCTCTTCAAAACTGTCAGAGTTCGGAAACCAACCACCGAACTCATGTCCCATAGAACAGATCATGTTAAAGCTAATCATTTCATACAATAATTGTTTAATCGACTTATTATGTAGTTACATTTTCTAACCATTTAAATAAAATGGATTATTAACTTGAATACAAAAACTACTATTTTATGATTAAATCAAGTGAAAATATGAATTTTCCTGACAAGCCATCATCCTGGGTAACTAGATTCGCACCTCTGATCACCGGAGAAGTTCTAGATGTGGCTTGTGGCAAAGGAAGACATGTGCGGTACTTTCTATCTAAGGGAAACACTGTTACGGCCATAGATAAAGACTTATCGGGACTAAGCGATTTAGAAACTAACAGTCGACTAAACCTTATAAAAATAGATCTTGAGAAAAAAACAGATAAGGGCCAAAACCCTTTACCAATAAGACCTATCGGTAGCGTCATAGTAACCAATTATTTGTGGCGACCGCTTCTACCTCACATTGTTGGCGCTGTAGCAAAAGGCCATTTTCTCATCTATGAAACGTTCGCAACAGGTAACGAAGCTTTTGGTAGACCTAAAAACTCTGATTACCTTCTTAAACCTGGAGAACTAATAGAAGCTGTACGAGATGAGTTACAAGTAGTGGCATATGAAAACTTATATTCTGAAGAGCCTAGACCATCAGTTTTGCAACGTATCTGCGCAATTAGAGCAGAGAGTGATTAGCAACCCTAATTGCAATCAATATAATGATAGTTTTGAATCAAGCTTTCCTTGTTGCTCCAAAGCATACAGATCATCGCACCCACCTACATGTTCTCCATTAATAAAAATTTGTGGAACAGTGCGCCGTCCACCTGAACGATCAATCATCTGAGCTCTTGTTTCTTGATCGGAAGAAACATCTTTTTCAATAAATTCAACACCTTTCGCATCCAACAAACGCTTAGCTGCAGAGCAGAAACCGCACATAGCGGTAGTATATATCTCAACGTTCGTCATTTTAGTGAATACTCCGTAACTTTAGCTTAATTTATACACTATAGTAGATATACAAATAAATCACTGAGTGCCTCCTTACAAATTATTTTATAATATTACCAAGAACAAATTTACAAAGATGATATAATTAGACAAAACTAAGACAAAATGGTTGATAAAATTAATATTTTTGATCGTGATCTATTGTTAAAACGTCGTGAAAAGGCATCACTAACATTTCATGATCACGATTTTTTATTCAAAGAAGTGGCCATCAGACTTGTCGATCGGGTAAAAGATATCAATCGTAAGTTTCCTCTTGCCCTTGATTTAGGATGTCGAAATGGCCTACTAGGAAATACTTTTAGTGAAATGGCTCCAAATAAAATTGAGACATTAGTTCAGGCAGACTTTTCTCCAGGGATGGCTACAAGTGCTGCGTTGAACACTGGTTTATATTCACTCGTCATTGACGAAGAACGTTTACCAATAAGAGAGAGATGCCTCGATCTTATATTAAGTTGTCTTAACCTACATCATGTAAATGACCTTCCTGGGACTTTAATTCAAATTTGTCGAGCCCTAAAACCTGATGGAGTTTTTATAGGGGCAATTTTTGGCAATCAAACCTTACAAGAACTAAGACAATCATGGTTGCAAGCTGAATCGGAAATAGACGGCGGAGCGAGTTTAAGGGTTTCTCCTTTCGTAGAATTACAAGATGCCGCTGCCCTAATGCAGCGGGCTGGTTTTGCTTTACCTGTAGCAGATATTGACAATATAAACGTAACTTATGACAACCCTTTGAATCTGATGCATGATCTAAAAGGAATGGGGGAAACAAATATTCTAGTGGATCGAAAACGTATGCTGACAAAACGCAAAACATTACTTTCTGCTGTAAAAACTTATATAACTCAATATTCAGATAATAGTGGACGTGTCACAGCTACTTTTCAAATAATCTACCTGATTGGCTGGGCTCCAGCCGAAAATCAGCAAAAAGCTTTAAAGCCGGGAACAGCAGCATTAAAACTGGCTGATGCATTGGAAACAAAAGAAATTACAGTGGGAGAAAAACAGTAACTTTTATAAACCAAAATACTGCAATTGAGATGATTAAGACATGAAGATACAAATAATTGAAATAATAAGTTTGTCTTTTAAAGACATATGGGAAAACCGACGAGATTTTAGTTCATTGGCTTTTATACCTGTGCTTATGGTTTCAATTGTTGGGACGCTCGTAGCAGCATTAGTGGGAGACCCGAAGGTTCTGCTAGAAGGCACAAAAGCAGTGCCAACTGATTTACTAACTAAATTAGTTTTTGGCACTATAATTAACTGGATTTTTGGACTTATTTTTTACACTTTATTTGCAGTAACCTGGTTTAGGCGTACCTTGGTAGGGCCTGAAAATATTACCATTGCTAAAGCTATAAGCTGGAAAAAAAGACATTGGAAGTTTTTTAGCCGATTAATTTTAATAATTTTAAACTTATTTGGACTGTTCTTGATTTTATCTTTTTTGTTTATGATGCTGCTTCCAATATCACCAGTTTTGATAATTTTGATCCTCTTAATAGGGGTTACCTATGGAAGGTTATGCCTAGTTCTTCCTGCAGAAGCAGAAGATAAAAACATAAGTTTTAAGGATTCTATACAACTAACAAATGGAAATACTTGGCCCATGTTAATTGGCGCGGTGGCCTTGCCTTTTTCTGTAATGCTGTTTGGTAGCGTAGTTATTTTAAGTATAGCGTCGGGATTGACTAATGCGATAGGGTCATCAGTAACAGCGCAGTTTTTGCTTCTATTTACCGTCCAATCAATTAACTACATTGGTTTTGCAATCAGCATTACTACACTGGCCATAATCTATCGGCAATTAACCAACTGAGAAATTTAATAGTTTTTAGAGAAGGTCTCTTAAAATCGGTATTAGAGGCTTATCTGCTGGAGGCATAGGGTAGGACGGCAATTCTGCAAGGGTTACCCAAGCAATCCTCTGTCCTTCCTTAGGCTGTGGGATTCCTTCCCACACACGACACACAAAAACGGGCATGAGTAGATGAAAATCATCATAACTATGACTAGCGAACCCGATCGGGGCCAAGCAGCTTTCTTTAGTATCAATACCTAATTCCTCATATAATTCACGAATAAGTGCCTGCTCCGGTGTCTCATTTTTCTGTAATTTTCCCCCAGGAAACTCCCACAATCCCGACATAGACTTCCCCACCGGTCTCTGTGAGATTAAAACCCTATTATCTATATCTATTAATGCGGCTGCGCTTACCAATAAAAGAGACAGATCACGCATTACTGCGTTAGCTCCTATAGTCAGCATTAATGCTAATGTATTTGTGAGTTAAGTCACACGTCCAGACTGTAGCCTTTGAACGACCCACACCAACATTAAGGCTAATCTCAATATCTCTATTCTTCATATAGGAAGCAACGACTGCTTCATTATAATCGCTGGCACGCTGCCCTTTATCAGTTATTGGAATACCGCCAATACTTATGGAAAGCCTGTCTCGATCAGCTTTTTCTCCAGCTTTTCCAACTGCCATTATGATGCGACCCCAGTTGGGATCCTCGCCAGCAACAGCTGTTTTCACTAAGGGGGAATTAGCAACAGACAGTCCTATAGCACGAGCAGCTCTTTTAGACTCAGCTCCAAAAACATTAAGAGTTATAAACTTTTGTGCCCCCTCACCATCACTGACTATCTGTTTAGCCAAATTAATACAAACTGACTCTAATGAGTTGTAAAACTCTTTTAAATCTGGATCATTCGACTTATGAATTCTTTTTTGCCTAGTATTCTTTCCAGTTGCACATAGAAACAATGTATCTGAAGTAGAGGTATCACCATCTACAGTTATGGAATTGAATGAGGACTCAGCCGCACGGCGTAAAAGTTTCTGCAAAACTTGAGCGGGTAGTCGTGCATTGGTAAAAATAAATCCAAGCATTGTCGACATATCAGGAGCAATCATACCAGAACCTTTAGCGAATCCTGAAATTATCACTTCAGAATTTCCTATATTTGTCTTTGTGGATGCCGCTTTTGCGAACGTATCCGTGGTCATTATGGCCTCTGAGGCCGATTTCCAAGAAGTAGGGCTTAGACGGGTCACAACTTTGGATAACTTTTCGGCTATTTCGTCTTCCAACAAAGGTTCGCCAATCACTCCTGTGGAAGCAATATAGATTTCATTTGGACTACAATTAAACAATTTACTCGCTCTAGAAACTGTACTAGTCACCACTTGATTTCCAGAAGCACCAGTAAAGGCGTTAGCATTTCCTGAATTTACAATTATAGCCCTCGCTGTACCTTTGGGAAGAATAGTTCTGCACCAATCGACAGGCGCTGAAGGACATCGTGAGTTTGTCATTACTCCAGCAATTTTTGTTCCTTTTACTAGCTCAGCAATCATTAAATCCTTATCTCCACTAGACTTGAGGCCTACCGCTTGACCACATAACCTAAGACCGGGCACAGGATTGATATTGGGAAATTTCTTGGGAGCTAATGGCGAAATTTCTATATTAGTATTGTTTGCCATAATTACTGATTTCTAAATATGAATTTAATATTTATCATATTAATTTTTTTCATTATTAAACATTCTTACGTTAAATAGCTTTTTAAGAAAATTAGATTATTCTATATATCATGTTATTCTATTTATCCTGATTGATGACCAAACCTAGTTTATTTAATTTAGAATCAACAAATTTAGGACAATGCAAAAAAAGTCTACAAACCGAAATGGCTAGGTAAAAGTTTATATTGATAATTATATATATTAATCCTTGATTTTGCACTTTTTAATCAAAAGCTATATTCGTATATTTTTATGATTCATTAATATATAAAAGATACACAGATGAAAAACCATACAATGTAATATGAGCAATATGAAAAACAAAGAGTATACTAATCAGAGACGGAATAATTTGATAAATTGTATGATAGATGCATAAATATTGACAGTTGCACATAAGGTACTTAGACAGTCGTTTAGTATCTTTTAAATACCTGGATGCCACTTTAATCACTGAGCTTGACCACCAAGGCGTTCCCAGAATCTAAATTTCTATACTATTAGGTATTACGAGGAAACAAAACGTTAAGATGGTAGTAAATCTCGTTAAGCAGTTTGTTGGTTCTGCAAATGATCGTTATCTAAAAAAGTTGACGAAAGATGTCAAAGAGATTAATGCGCTTGAACCTTCAATTGAAATTCTTAGTGACGAAGAGTTAAAAGCCAGAACGGAAACATTTCGGCAACAAATCACTGATGGTTCGACCCTAGATAGTATTCTCATTGAGGCATTTGCAACAGTTCGAGAGGCAGCAAAGCGTACCCTTGGTCAGCGTCACTTTGATGCCCAATTGTTGGGTGGAATAGTGCTACACAATGGCATGATTTCTGAAATGAAGACTGGAGAAGGAAAAACTCTTGTGGCGACCTTGGCAGTCTATCTAAATGCGCTACAAGGTAAAGGCGTCCATGTTGTTACTGTAAATGATTACCTGGCCCAACGGGACGCCGAGTGGATGGGCCAGGTATATAAATTTCTAGGATTAAAAGTCGGGTGTATTGTTCATGGCCTATCGGATGAAGAGCGCAGAGAAGCTTATGCAGCTGACGTAACCTACGCAACAAATAATGAGCTTGGGTTTGATTATCTCAGAGATAATATGAAATTTCATCTTGAAGAGATGGTTCAAAGAGATTTTAATTTCGCAATTGTTGATGAGGTTGACTCTATTCTCATAGATGAAGCCCGTACTCCACTTATAATTTCTGGTCCAATTGAAGACTCATCAGAAACTTACAAACAGGTAGATGTTATAATTCCTAATCTAAGTGCGTCCGATTACGAAATAGACGAAAAATCACGCTCTGTAACTATGACTGATGAAGGCGTAGAACATGCAGAAGAACTACTTAGAGAAGTAAAGCTACTCGAACCGGATACAAGTCTTTACGATATTACAAGTGTAAGTGTTCTTCACCACATTAATCAGGCCCTTCGTGCACACAAATTATTTAGTCGTGATACCGACTACATAGTTAAACAAGACCAAGTTATAATTATTGATGAATTTACTGGTCGCATGATGGAGGGCCGACGTTATTCGGACGGTTTGCATCAAGCCTTGGAAGCAAAAGAAAATGTTTCTGTTCAAAATGAAAACCAAACATTAGCGTCAATCACGTTTCAAAATTATTTTCGCATCTATCCTAAACTCAGTGGAATGACTGGCACAGCCATGACAGAAGCTGGTGAATTTTCTGAAATATATGACCTAGATGTAATAGAAATTCCTACAAATAAACCTATGATCCGAAATGATAATAACGATGAGGTGTATAGGACGCTAAATGAAAAGTATGATGCGATCGTTAACCAAATAGTCAAGTGTTATAAAAAACAGCAACCAGTACTAGTAGGTACTGTTTCAATAGAAAAATCAGAACAAATAGCGAATTTATTAAAAGAAAAAAATATTCCCCATCATGTTCTCAATGCCCGATACCATGACCAGGAAGCCGCTATCATTGCAAGAGCTGGTGAGCCAGGGGCGGTAACTATTGCGACTAACATGGCAGGGCGGGGAACGGACATACAGCTGGGCGGAAATACAGACGTCAGAATCCATGAAGAGCTGAAAGAAATAAAAGATCAAAACGAGTTTGAGAAAAAAAGTAACTTTATCCGTAACGAAGTAATGACTAAACGAGATTTAGTTTTAGAGACAGGTGGACTTCAAATTATCGGCACCGAACGCCATGAAAGCCGACGTATTGATAATCAATTGAGGGGCCGTTCGGGCAGACAAGGAGATCCTGGTCACTCTCATTTCTTTTTATCTTTAGAAGACGACTTAATGCGTATATTTGGCTCGGAACGAATGGATTCGATGTTAAAAAAATTAGGACTAGAAGAAGGTGAGGCTATAGTTCACTCGTGGATCGACAAAGCTCTCGAGAAAGCACAACAGAAAGTAGAAGGTCGTAACTTCGAAATACGAAAACAGCTGTTGCAGTACGATGATGTAATGAACGATCAACGCAAAGTTATCTATGAACAACGAAAAGATTTGATGAAAAGCGATGATATTTCTGAAACCATCGAATCTATGAGAGAAGAGACTTTAGAAAATTTGGTAGCACTATGTATTCCTGAAAAGGCTTTTGCGGAACAATGGGACACCAATTTACTTCAGGAAGAAGCTTCAAAACTTTTCGACATAGACGCTCCAGTTTCTGTATGGGCCAAAGAGGAGGGAATAGCGGATCAAGAAATTCTTGAAAGGCTGCGCAAACTATTAATGGAAAAAACAGCCGCAAAAACTGCTCAGTTCGGACCTGAGTTAATGCGAATGGCTGAAAAAAATTTACTTTTACAGCTGCTGGATCAATATTGGAAGGACCATTTACTACGGTTAGATCACCTCAGACAGGGAATTGGTTTAAGAGCATTCGGCCAAAAAAATCCACTTAATGAATATAAAAGAGAAGCCTTCGATATGTTTGAAGACATGTTGGAGCGTCTTCGAGAAGGTATTACATCTCTGTTAAGTCATATTGAACTACAAACAGATAACCTGGAAGCAACGACAAAGCCACAGGACAGCCAAGTAACCGAAGAGACACATATAGCTTTTAGTCAATTCTCAGAATCAGAACCTCTCCCTGAAAATAACGACGAAACGAGCTTAAAAAAGCAGCCTATGCGTTATGCGAGAGGCAATCAAATAAACCCAGACAACCAAGAAACATGGGGTAAAGTGCCACGAAATGCTCCCTGCCCCTGTGGCTCTGGAAGTAAATATAAACATTGCCATGGAAAACTAAAATAAAAGGCTTATAAAAAGATAGTCTAATTTCTAAAATTAAAGGTGAATAAAAAAGTTTTAATCACAGCTAAATGAGCTATCAAATGGAATTTGGTGTATTTGATCATCTTGATTTAAGGCATGGAGTCCCGCTGGAAACAATTTATCAGGAAAGACTGAAACTAATCAGTCGATATGAGTTTTCAGGAGTATCCACCTATCACCTAGCAGAACATCATGCGACGCCATTAGGGCTTGCCCCTTCGCCTGGGATATTCCTAGCTACAGTAGCGCAACGCACAAAAATGCTTCGGTTCGGACCAATGGTTTATTGCTTGCCTTTATATGAACCGCTTCGACTTATCGAAGAAATATGCATGCTTGATCAAATTAGTGGTGGCCGTTTTGAATTTGGCATAGGTAGAGGTATCTCTCCACATGAGGTGGCATATTTTGATATAAATTTTGATAATGCAAACGACATTTACATCGAAGCATACAAAGTTTTAATGATTGGACTCACTAAATCGAAATTGGAATATAAAGGAAATTATTTTAAGTACGATTCAGTCCCTATGATTTTAGAGCCCAAACAAAAGCCGCATCCACCAATATGGTGCGGAATCGGGGCCCCTAGTGGGGTTAAGTGGCCAGCAGAAAATGGTTACAATATAATAAGCAACGCATCTTGCGAACCAGTGCGGGAATCAATAAAGCGTTATAAAGAGATTTGGTATTCTAATCACCATACCAAGGAAATTTTACCTAAAATGGGAGCGGCCAGACATATATACATTGATGAAACAGATGAAAAAGCTATCAATTGCGGTCGTAGAGCCTACAACGCATGGCACAAAAACTTTATGAAGTTGTGGAAGTTTTTTGGGGATGATCCCAACGTTTATCCCGAAGACTTTGAACAAGCGCGTAAAAATGATTTGATAATTGCTGGTTCTCCAGAAACCGTGCGAGACGAAATCGAAGAACAGATTTACAAAACTGATCTAAACTATTTCGTTTTACGATTTGCTTTTGGCGATCTCATTTTAGAAGAATCACTTAGGTCTCTTGAGCTTTTTGGAGAAGAAATATCACCAAATTTTAATTAGATGATAAACCATAAAGGACAAAATAGAAAAATTGATTGAAAATATCTGTCAAGTTTGTGAAGGAAAAACTAAATTTAAATGCGAAAAAGATGGTTACAGCATTTTTCAATGTAATGATTGCGCTTTTCTGTTTGTTAATCCTTATCCAACCGATGATGAGATTAGAAACTTTTATTCATTGTCTTACAGGGGAGCTAAAAAAGATTTTTATCCTAAGTTAAATTCTCGAAAACGTAGAGCCTTTCTAAAAGCTCTAAAGTTTACCCGCCTTATTTATGGGAAAAAAACTATTGATATAGGCTGTGGAGGAGGAATAATGGCTGAAACCTTCCGCCGCCTGGGCGCTGATTCCTCAGGCTTAGATATCAGTGAAAATTCAATAAATTTTGCAAAAACGAATTATCCTAAATGCAAGTTTTATTGTGAGACATTTCAAGAAAACATGAAAAGAGATTTGCGTTTTGACTTTATCTTTACAACTGAATTAATGGAACATCTTGCGGGCCCTCATAACTTTATGAAGCTCATAAAGGCTTCATCAAAACCAAGAACATACGTGTACATAGCCACACCAGATTCTGGACATAATGTTGTGCCAGCAGATTTTTCTACGTGGAGTGATATTTGTCCGCCAGAGCATTTGCAATGGTTTAATAAGTCTAATTTGAAGAAACTATTTTCTGATTACGGCTTTGTGCTAGTTAAATCGTATAAAAAAACAAGCCCTGCTTTATCACTATTATTTATGAAATCAGAATAATTTAAGATGGTTTTGTGAAATTCATTATATCAGGTTAGCTCTGCCCATATTTAAGAATTTCTCTCTCCGATGTTTTTTTAGAGTATCTCCATCTAGCTTTCTTAGCTCATACAACTCTTCATCTAAAGCATCCCCCACGATAGAGGTAATTTTCTTAGTATCCCTGTGGGCTCCCCCTAGTGGCTCATAAATTATACGATCAATAATAGAAAAGCCAAGCAAATCACTAGCTGTAATTTTTAGCGCCTCAGCAGCTGCGAGACTCTTATCAGAATCCCGCCACAAGATTGATGCACAACCCTCAGGAGAAATGACAGAATAAACTGAATGTTCTAGCATCAATACTGTATTTGCAGCAGCTAAAGCTATAGCTCCTCCCGACCCACCTTCGCCAATTACGACAGATATAAATGGTACCCTCACAGACATACAGGATCTAATGGTTTCAGCAATTGACTCAGCTTGCCCTCTCTCCTCAGCTCCTGCCCCCGGATATGCTCCAGGAGTATCAATAAATGTTATTATTGGTAACTGGAATCTATCAGCAAGCTCCATAACTCGTTGGGCTTTACGATACCCTTCAGGTCTTGCCATTCCAAAGTTATGAACGATCCTTCCGTCCGTATCCACTCCCTTCTCATGACCGATTATTATTGTTGACCAACCGCGAAATCTTCCTATCCCTGCAATTATAGCCCTATCCTCTGCGTAGGCACGATCACCGGCTAGTGGAGTAAAATCCGTAATAAGGTTTTTTATATAATCAGATGAATGGGGACGATTAGGATGTCTAGCAACCTGCACTCGTTGCCACGGAGTAAGTCTCTCATAAGTCTGTTTTAATTGCTTATTCACTTGATTTTGGAGCTTGCCAACTTCTTCAGCAATACTAATTCCATCACCATCAGAGAGATGGCGAAGCTCCTCGATTTTACTCTCCAGATCAGCAATTGTTTTTTCGAACTCTAAGAAATGACGCATCTGAAACTACTTAGCTTCTTCGGTGAATTTACCTAGGGGATGGCTGGTGGCAATAAGTTTACGTAGTCGGTGATCTAGAACATGTGTATATATTTGTGTGGTTGATATATCAGAATGGCCAAGCATTTTTTGTACAGAGCGAAGATCAGCATCGTTATTTAACAGATGAGTAGCAAACGCGTGGCGTAAAATATGCGGACTCACTTTTGATTTAGGAACGTCGGCTAGCACCGCTAACTCCTTTAGTAACTGAAAAATTCTCTGTCTTGTTATAGGAAAGCCTTTAGACCCAGGAAATAAATAATTATTTACTTGTCCTTTATTTATAAAAACATCACGTACCTTCATATATTCCTTTACTGAATCTTTTGCCGCTTGATTTAAAGGAACCATTCTTTCACGATTACCTTTTCCAACTACTATTATCACATTCGGGTCTCTTTTCAGAGCAGACACCGGTAAACCAATTAATTCACTTACACGCATCCCAGTTGCATAACACAACTCCACCATCGCCTTAAGCCTTAAACCCTCTGCTCCTGGCAATTGGCTAGCTGATTTGATAAGTTTTGCTACTTCATTTTCACTCAAAACTTTAGGAAGCTGACGGCTCTGTCTCGGACTTTTAAGAACAGCTGATGGATCGTCATCTCGTAAACCCTCAGAACTAAGAAACCTGTAAAAAGATTTCATAGCTGATAATCTTCTAGCAACAGTTCGAGAACTTATCCCTCGTTTCTGAAGATTTGCTAGATACTGTCGTAAGTTTACAGTTTCTGCCGTGTCAAGTACCGCTACGGAAGAATTACTAGCTTCTATAATAAATCTTGCTATGTCTTTGAGGTCATGTCTGTAAGCGTCTAAAGTATTAGCAGCTATTCCTCTTTCAGCTAAAAGCATTTCAAGAAAAGCGTCCAGATATCTACTACAGCGCTCATTAGGTAGATCTCTTAAAATAATCTGTTGATCTTTAAGCACCTTAACTCTACTCAGTTTTTCAAGGATTTGTATTTAAAGAAATTTCCAAAGCAAGAGCTCCGGCTGTTTTATATAAACCAACTCTTTCCAAGGACTCAATAATTGTATGAATAGCAATGGGATGTAATACAAAAACATCTCCTTCCCCAATTGCAGAGAGAGTATAAAAAGCTGTCTCCGCAAGGTTGCTTGATTCTGCAGCTCGCTTTAGCCCAAAATGTACTTCCAAGGAAGGAAACGTTATTTGTTCTATATCATCCGTTTTAGTTCTTACCCATAATTCCTTGGCTAATGGTTCTCCCAAGGCATCAAATAAAGCCAACATATTAGCAATATTTTTAACCCCTATGGAGCCTTCTTCTTCTTGAACAGCGACCCATTTAGAAAACCTTTGATCATTCCAAGCTAGTTGTTCTTTAATCTGATTGTTAGTCTTCTGTTTTATTCTTGTCCCACTAGTTTTAGTTTCTTCATTATCATCAGGCTTTATTGAGCTTCCTTCTTTATGTCTTTGCCCATCCATATTTGGTAATGTTTCTTTGCCACTGGCCAGTCGTAGGGAAGGCCACATTTTAGTATAAATAACATCGGCATCAGGGTCTGAATTTACTACTGTGCTAATTTCCCGGAACCATTCCAACGCCTGACTAAATTGTCCAACAGCTAAATTCGCTGATATGGCGTCACTCGCAAACCACAACAGACTCGAGGAGGGCTTTATAAGTTTAAGCTTCAAAGAGGTTAATTTTACTGCTAACTGCCATTCGTTATATTCCTTTGCCAAGTGCCACATCTGCTGAAGTCCCTCAGCTCGAGAAATCGCCATATCATCACTAATCGAAGCTAAGTAAATTACAGCAAGGCGCAACCCTGCCGAGGCATTTTCAGGCTCCAATAAAACTTCAACTATTTCATCGTCAGTAATTCCAAGTTCAACATAAACATTAGCCATTTCTTCGGGTGAAATAGCACCCCATTTTGCAGCACGTCTAGTTGCCATTAAACGCGTCTCGCGGCTTGCGTCCGGAGTTGTTGCTACTGCTTTCAGCAAACTCGGGGATTCCGATTTAGCAAACCAATTTGGTACCTTTGCTCCAACAACACGAAACATTGCTAGATTCAGTGCGTTTGCATTGCCTGGCAAGTTTAGCACCTCCAATGCAGGGGGCTTACCTGAAATAATTGAGTTTGACAGCTCAAAAAAAATTTCGTCGGCTGCTACGTTTTGCTCGCTAAGTAACTCAAGTCCTCTCCTGGCCCCCTCATACTCCATGTTCAGAAGCTGACAGAACACTGTAAGTTTCTGTCCAAACTCTGATACAAGCCCTGTTTCAGATTCTCTTGCTATCTGGCAAGCCCCAGAAAGATTGGAAGTCAGTAACTTCACCCTAACTTTTTTCTCAATAAGTGCCTCCTTAACTGAATCGTTTGTGAGTTGCTCCAATATTAAAGAGGCATCCTGAATTGCTCCCATTGAAATCAATTTTTCTAATCTAAGACTTAATAAATTAATACTGACTTCGGAGTTATAATCAGAATGAAAATTCATCAAAAGTATCCGACGGGCCAAATTATTGGCAGCACTACTTCTTAAACGATTGGGAATGGATGTAATTAATCTAACTGCTGATTCTTGTGAGATCCCCTTCCAAAAGTTTTCACCTATTTTATCTTCTTTTTGTCCAACTAATACTGCCTGCCCACTGCTTTGTGGCACCTCAAGGTGTGGCGAACGATCAGAAGTCTTGGACTCTCGCACTGATTTTATCGTGATCTCTGGTTTAACTTGTGAAGAAAAACCTTTTGATGGCTGGGGCTTTGTAATTTTAACTTTTGGCACGAGTGATACTGGACCGGGTAAATTCTTAGCTTCTTGTCCCAGAGCCGCGACATTAGGAACACCACAAGCGCTTATTACAACCGTCAAAGCTATTATCACCCTATAGAAGAGGTCAACGCGTAAACCGGTCATTTGGAACCACCTTTTCAATAAGCTGACTTGGTGCAGGTATATCCCACGCTATCAGAAAAACAGCTCCACCAATAAGTATAACTATTATCGATATTATTAATATTTTTAGCAACTTTACGCCTATTCTTATTTTTTTAATCTATTATTAAAAATCATACACCAGGTATAAAATTCATAAAACGTCAAAGACGGGACAAATCCGTAGTTATTGTGATAAATTTAAATAATGGCAATTCCGCGGCAAAGAAAACAAACTATATAATTATAGAGAATGACTAAATCTGATAAAATTACAGCAAATATAGGGAAAGCAAACGATTCTTGCCTAAAACGCCTGTCTATTAAAAAGACTATTGTACTAATTGGTCTTATGGGAGCAGGAAAGTCCTCTATTGGTCGTAGATTGGCAGAACACTTAGATTTTACATTTAAGGATTCCGATGAAGAAGTTGAATTAGCAGCAAGACTATCCATAAATGAAATTTTTGCAAACCTAGGAGAAAAAAAATTCAGAGAAGGTGAACGTCGGGTAATTAGTCGTTTACTAGACGATAAACCTATGGTCTTGGCCACAGGTGGAGGAGCGTTTTTAGATAGCTTTACACGCGACAAGATTGCAAATAACGCTATCTCTATATGGCTCAAAGCAGATCTACCTACTCTAGTCAAAAGAACTTCTAGACGTAATAATAGGCCTCTATTAAACAATAAAGACCAAAAGTCGACTTTAAAAAAATTAATTGATGACCGTTATCCCACTTATAAACTGGCTGACATAACGGTAGAAAGTAATGATGAAGCCGTGGAGAATACCTTAACTAAGGTTGTGGACGCACTGGACAACTATCTAGCAGAAATAAAATGAAATTAAGCTCTAAAATTGAGCCGGCTGAACAAATAAGGGTCAGACTGAAAGAACGAAGTTACGATATTTTAATTGGATCTGATCTTTTGGATTCAGCCGGCACCCTTATAGAAAAATGTATCGAGACTTCGAAAGCCTACATAATTACAGATTCTAACGTCTCAACTCACTACGCAGATCGCCTAGTTTCAAGTTTAAATAATTCTGGAATAGAAAACGAGATAATTATTCTTGAACCGGGCGAAAAAACAAAATCGTTTCAAGTATTTGAGGATTTGTTAAATACAATTATTGAAAAAGGAGTCGAACGCTCAAGCACTTTAATTGCCTTGGGAGGCGGCGTAGTGGGAGATATAACTGGATTTACCGCAAGTACAATTTTAAGGGGGATTAACTACGTTCAAATTCCTACAACTTTATTAGCTCAAGTTGATAGCTCAGTTGGTGGTAAAACCGCTATCAATTCTACCTTAGGAAAGAATCTGATTGGCAGTTTCTATCAGCCGAAACTTGTCCTAGCAGACCTAAGGACCCTAGAAACTTTGCCAGAAAGAGAGTTATTAGCTGGGTATGCGGAAACTGTAAAATACGGTCTTATCGGCGATTCCTCATTTTTCTCATGGCTAGAAAGAAATGGGGAAAACCTACTTAAAGGTGAGCAATCCTGTTTAATTCATGCAATTGCCACTAGTTGTAAAATGAAAGCCGAAATAGTTGCCCAAGATGAAAAAGAGAAAGGGAAGAGAGCATTGTTGAATTTGGGCCACACTTTTGCTCATGCATTAGAATCTGAGGTAGGATTCGATAATCATTTACTGCATGGAGAAGCTGTTGCAATAGGCATATGTCTAGCTTTTAATCTATCATCAAATTTAGGACTGTGCCCAATTTCTGATACGGAAAGAGTAGAAAAACATTTTCGTTCAATTGGGTTGTCTATTGAACCACCAGAACACCCCTCAGGTAGATGGAAAGTCGACGCAATAATGAAGCTTATCGGACTGGATAAGAAAGTAATTAAAAATCACCCTGTTTTCATACTTTCTAAAGGAATAGGAAATTCCTTTATAGCAGAGAATATAGCCCTTAATGAGGTTAGACAGCTTCTAGAAAACACTTTCCGTGACAGATAAATTAATTTTCTTAATTTTTTGACCTCTACTAACTGTTTAATTTATCCCTGTCTCTATTTTCAGTTACCTTCAACATTACTGAATAACAAACGTCTGATGATAATAAATCAAAAAATTATTAAAAATTTTAATAAAACTTTAGGTAAAGGAGTTAGCTGATGCCTCTATCTTCTCCAAAGACACGAGAAACAATGCACACCAGAAAGGTCACATGCACAGGCCATAGACGTGATGATGGACTATGGGACATCGAGGGGCATCTCATTGATGAGAAAACCTATGAATTCTCTAATGATGAAAGAGGTAAGGTTCTCCCAGGTGAACCAGTACATGAAATGTGGATTCGTCTAACCATTACCGAAAAAATGGAAATAAAAGATGTTGAAGCAGTCACTGACCATAGTCCTTTTAGTGTATGTCGCAATATTACACCAAACTTTCAAAAACTAATCGGAGTAACTATTGGCCCTGGGTGGCGCAGGCAAGTAATTTCAAGGGTAGGTGGTATCGAGGGTTGCACTCATATTGTAGAACTATTAGGGCCTGTTGCCACTACAGCTTTCCAGACTATAACGCCCATCAAAAACCGCGAAGAAAAGGTTAATCTTGTTTCATCTGATAAGCCTCCACGTTTATTGAACACTTGCCATGCCTTTAGAAGTGATGGGGAAATAACCAAAAAATTCTGGCCTAAGTTTTATGATGGCTCTTAGCGATACAAATAGGTACTATTTAAGTAGCAGCAGTAAGAAAGTTAAAGCAAATAAACTTTATTCATATAACTGACCTAATTATCGTTCGGCGAACTAGCTTTTATAGAGATTGAATGAAGACCAGCCGCAAACTCATCAGCTAATAGACTATGGATAAGCCTTTCACGGTCAACTCTAGTCTTATTAGTAAATTCCTCAGATATAATTTCAAGTCGGAAGTGCGTTTCTCCTGCCCCTGATGCTTCTGCATGACCAACATGAAGATCCGAGTCGTCAGTTATTTTAATGCTTATTGGCTTTAAAGCCTGACTAAGAATAGAATGTATTTTATCTAAGCGTTTCAAGTTGAACCCCCACTGGTGTTTAATTTCCTGTAAATGACCATAAACTAATACACTTGTTGAATTCTTATTACAAAAATTAAACAGGATGTCTTGCAGTAAGAAAGCAATCCCTACATATTAATGGAATGCGTGAAGGATTTGACGGCAATTATTCATTGGGAAAGGAGACTACCGATCCGATTAACGATCGGGAAGTCCGTAATTGTGACCAGGCTAATTGTAAACGCCAGGCCGAATACCGTGCTCCAAAATCTCGTAAAAACCTACGAGAGTATTACTGGTTTTGCTTGGAACACATTAGACTTTATAATAGTTCGTGGAACTATTATAAGGGTATGACTGGTGTTGAGATAGAGTCAGAAAGACATGCAGACGCATACTGGCATCGTCCTACATCACCTCTGGGAGGCAATAATAGACATAGACTGAATATAAAAGACAATTATGGTATTTTTGATAAAGAAAAGGAAAACAACAAAAGAAAAAGTGATTTTTTTAAATTGACTGCACCCGAGCTAAGTGCACTATCAATTTTAGACCTTTCACCCCCTGTAAGCATACAGGAGTTGAAAGATAAATATAAAGAGCTTGTTAAACTCTATCATCCAGATACCAATGGTGGCAGCAAATCTGCCGAGGAAAAGTTGAAATCGATCAATAGAGCCTATGAGACACTCATACGACTTACTAACTCTTAGAAAAAATTCTAGACCCACTCTTAATTATAAATTGGAAGTTTAAATGGATCCGAAAGAACCAATAATAGCCCCTGAATCAATATCTAGCGGTGATATGCCCTCTAATAGCGTGCCTGATATGACTGTGTCTGCAAGACAAGTTTTTGGCGTAGACACTGACATGGAGATTCCAGCTTTTTCTGAGCCAACAATACACGTGCCAGAACTCGACGAAAGCTACCGATTTGATCCAGACACCACTTTGGCCGTTTTAGCTGGCTTTTCTCATAATAGAAGAGTTCTAATTCAAGGTTACCATGGAACCGGGAAATCAACTCACATTGAACAAGTTGCAGCCCGCTTAAATTGGCCTTGTATTCGTATAAATCTAGACAGTCATATTAGTCGAATTGACCTTATCGGAAAAGATGCCATAGTTTTGAAGGACGGTCAGCAAGTAACTGAATTTAGGGAAGGATTGTTGCCGTGGACCTTGCAACACCCTTGCGCGCTGGTGTTTGACGAATATGACGCAGGACGACCTGACGTAATGTTTGTGATTCAGCGAGTTCTTGAAGCAGACAGTAAACTAACCTTGTTGGACCAAAACAAAGTAATAAGGCCCCATAGCAGCTTTCGACTTTTTGCAACGGCTAACACAGTCGGTTTGGGGGACACTACAGGGCTCTATCACGGAACACAGCAAATTAATCAAGCTCAGATGGACAGATGGAATATAGTAACTACACTAAATTATCTTCCGCACGAGCAGGAAGTGGAAATATTTATTTCTAAGAGTCCAGAATACGACAATGAGGAAGGACGCAAAACAATTGCAGCTATGGTCGCCACGGCTGAGCTGACTCGTGCCGGTTTTGTAGCAGGAGATATATCAACTGTAATGTCACCCCGCACAGTCATGACTTGGGCTGACAACGCAAATATATTTGAATCTATCTCACTTGGATTCCAGGTAACATTTTTAAATAAATGTGATGAAGTAGAACGCGCCACCGTAGCCGAATATTTTCAAAGGTGTTTTGGAATGGAGCTTACAGATAGCGTTATTGAACAGCCTACGGAACAATAAATTATAGGAAACTATTTCAGCAATGGTTAAAGGTAATAATGATGGCCCTGTAGAAGAGTTTCGCCGAATCACAGAGGCGGCTATGCGGGCCATTGGACGCAATGCTGAAATTTCAGTTACATTTTCACCAGACCCACCTAGTTCACAGGGAAATGAAGCACGTCTGCCCCTGCCAAGTCGCGATCTACCTCATGAAGAAGTCAGTGTTGTACGCGGAGAATCAGACTCCATAGCTCTAAAACAGCGTTATCACAACCCAACCATTCATAATGATAGGATGCCTGCTACTTCAATAGCACAAGAACTTTATGACACAGTAGAGCAAGTACGTGTTGAATCGATCGGCGCAAAATATATGACAGGTGTAGCAAACAACTTGGATGCCGCATTAGAGGAGCGCTGTCGATCTAAAGGCTTTTCTAGAGTTACTGAAAGAGAGCAAGTTCCTATAGCAGAAGCTGTCGGCTTACTAGCCAGGGAAGCGATAACTGGTCGTCAGCCTCCCCCCTCAGCGCGACAAATGTTAGATTTATGGAGACCTTTTATTGAGTCTAAAGCAGGTCCTGTTCTAAATGAGCTGGAAAAAAGCCTATATGATCAAGCTAAGTTCCAAGATGTAGTTAGGAAAATCATAACTGATTTAGGATTTTCCGATGACGAAATGAATGCTTCTCAAGAGAGTGATGGTGCGGAAGGAGAAAACCAAGAATCAGGAGAAGGTCAACAAGACGGAGAAAATGAAACGGAAGGTGATTCATCGGCTACGGACGGAACTGGAGAGCAGCAAGAGGGTGACGAACAGTTTGAAGAAACAGACATGCTCACAGAAGATGGGGATGGAGAACTTCAGCCTGGGTCCGGAGAGGAAGATCCTGAAGCTCCAGGAAGTCCATGGCGTCCACCTGATGGAACACATAACCAAGCTAACCAATTTAATTATAAAGTATTTACGGGAGAATTTGACGAAATAGTTGAAGCAGATGACTTATGTGATCATGACGAGCTAGCACGTTTGCGTCTGCAGCTGGATCAACAAATTGGGCATCTCCAAAGCGTTATTTCTAGACTGGCAAACAGACTACAACGCCGATTAATGGCAAAACAAACGAGATCATGGGATTTTGACTTAGAAGAAGGGTTACTTGACACTGGGCGACTGTCTCGGGTGGTAACAAACCCTACGCATCCGTTAAGCTTCAAACAGGAAAAAGACACAAACTTTAGAGATACAGTCGTCACACTCCTTATCGATAATTCTGGTTCAATGAGAGGTAGGCCTATTTCGGTGGCTGCAATGAGTGCAGATATACTGGCTCGAACTCTTGAAAGATGTGGAGGAAAAGTAGAGATATTAGGTTTTACCACGAGAGCCTGGAAGGGAGGACAATCCCGCGAAAAATGGCTTGCTGCAGCTAAACCTGCTAGCCCAGGTAGGCTTAACGATTTGCGACATATAATCTACAAATCAGCTGATGCTCCCTGGAGGAGAGCCCGTAAAAACTTAGGCCTAATGTTGAGAGAAGGACTTTTAAAAGAAAACATCGACGGAGAGGCGCTAATTTGGGCACATGAAAGACTATTAGCTAGATCTGAACAACGTCGTATTTTAGTCATTGTATCCGATGGAGCTCCCGTTGACGATTCAACTTTATCGGTAAACGCTGGTAACTACCTAGAACGTCATCTTAGACAAGTAATAGAATGGATAGAAACATATTCACAAATCGAACTACTCGCTATAGGGATTGGCCATGATGTGACTCGTTACTATCGACGTGCTGTAACCATAGTCGATGCTGAACAACTTGGTGGAACAGTTATGGACCAGTTGGCCGAGCTATTTGAGGAAGAAGATTCTTCTCTGAACACTAATCAACCACGCAGAAAGAGAATCGCCTAAAACAAAGTTCTCTATATACTATTAACTAGAAAACCATCTTTCACGCGAAGAGGCGTAGTCATCATTCTTTATTGATGTCCTTATAAAATCCATGAGGTGGTTCATAAATGCCACGTTGTGAATAGCTATGTACTGACTCACAGTCATCTCACCTGCCTTGATAAGGTGGTGTAAGTATGATCGAGTAAACTTTTTACATGTGTAACAATTACAATCTGGTTCGATAGGAGAGCTATCATCTCTAAAAGAAGAGTTTTTAAGGTTTATGTGATCACGATTGAGTGAATTATTTAAAAACTTTGGACGAACATAGGCCCCTCCATGACGTGCTAAGCGGGTTGGATTTACGCAATCAAAAGTATCAATGCCCATAGCAACACCATCCCAAATGTCAACGACCCCACCTATTCCAAGCAAATGTGTAGGACGAGGTTTCTTTGAGGCTGCGTTTAAAGGTGCCATGGCCATTCCCATCACATCCTTTAAGTCAAACTTATTACTGCCCAAACAACCTCCAATGGCATAGCCAAAATAGTCTTGAGAAGCTGTAAACTGCGCACTCTCTAGACGTAAGTCCTCATACACTCCTCCTTGAACTATTCCATATAAAGCTTGTGAACCAGCAGACCCCACATTTTCTTTTTCGAACTCTTTGATACTTCTTAGTGCCCATCTATGAGACATACTCATCGACTCAGCAGTATAATCTCGACCCGCCTCATACGGAGAGCACTCATCAAGCACTAACGTTAGATCTGCCCCCAATTTTCTTTGGACCTGAATTGAGGATTCAGGAGTTAATCTATGGACACTGCCATCTATATAAGATTTAAAAACAGCACCTTCCTCTTCAATTCTAATTAATAAAGGCTTTCTCTTGATATTACGACTTCCCTTTATTTCTCCGGATGCACTGCCGCCACCAAGAGAAAATATTTGAAAACCACCCGAATCAGTCAACATCGGCCCGTCCCAAGCAACCATTTTATGTAAACCACCGTGCTTAGCTACAATTTCTGGACCTGGCTGCAACATAAGATGGTATGTATTCGACAAAATTACTTGCGTGCCTGCCTCTTTCATCTGATCCGGTGCTACACCACGGATGACACCATTAGTGGCACAAAAAATGAAAGCAGGAGTGTTAATAGAGCCATGAGGCGTACGAATCACACCAACTCTAGCTGCGCCAGGCCAAGACTGCTCTGCTGTGGTTCTGTGGTGAATAATGAAATCAAACGAAGTGGTTTTTTTATCCAAAACTTTTGTCCTATAAAACAAAATCTCCAGTAAACATCCATTTCAATACACATTGATGCTATGAAAAAACCCGCATAAAGCGGGCCGGGTATCAACATAAACAATCATAAGCCCTACTTAATTCGTTTCTGATGTTACCTTAAGCAATTGCTTTTTTAGTCTGCGTAGCTCAGTCGGAAGATCCGATGTTGCTGCACTCTTCAAGTATGCATCAAGCCCTCCAACATGTTCTATCGTTCTTGCTGCAGATGTTGTAACTCGCATACTAACCTTTTTCTCAAGAGCCTCACTATACATAGTCATTGATTGAAGATTAGGAAGGAAACGTCGACGCGACCTATTGTTTGCGTGACTAACATTGTTTCCAGTTAATACACCTTTACCAGTAATACTACAGCGTCTAGCCATAAAAGTTTCTCCGAATCTAATAATTTGTTTAGCAGCGCATCAGCAGTATTGGGGTCTTAAAGGAGGAAGTAATTGTGGTCAAGCCCTTACTAGACAACTAATTTAAACAAAAAACTCACGATTCCCTCTTAAATACACTGAGCAATTCTCTTGCAGCTTGGGCAGGGCTTTTCAAACCAGATTCAACCTTACCTTCCATTACTGTAATAACTGACTTAACTGCCTCACTTGAATGAAAATCATGAAATATTAGATCATCTAATTCTCTTCTCATGCTACTTAGTGCTTGTTGTATTCTTCGTTTATCGAAAAGGTTATCTTCTGACAAAGAATTACGAAATTGTATAACAATATCCCATATATCATTTATGCCCTTTTCTTCGATGGAAGAACATGTGACTACTGGTGTTACCCATTGAGCATGAGAGGACTGTAAAAGTCTAACTGCACTTGAGTAGTCTGAAGCAACGCTTTTTGCAGCACTCACTAAATCACCATCTGCTTTATTAACGATAATTAGATCAGCTAGTTCAACAATTCCACGCTTGATTCCCTGCAGTTCATCGCCACTTCCAGGCAAAAGCATTAGGAAAAACATGTCAACCATTTCTGAAACAACTGTTTCCGATTGTCCTACTCCAACTGTCTCAACCATTACTACGTCATAACCCGCGGCCTCACAAACCAGTATCGACTCTCGAGTACGGCGCGCCACCCCTCCCTGTTCCCCTGATGTAGGAGTAGGCCTAATAAAGGCCTCACTTTGTTGTGAAAGTCCGTCCATCCTAGTTTTATCTCCTAGTATAGAGCCACCACTGATTTTTGATGACGGATCTACAGCAAGGACAGCGACCTTCTTACCTAAAGATATAATATGCTTTCCGAAAGCTTCTATAAAAGTTGATTTACCTACCCCAGGCACGCCCGAAACAGCAATTCTCATAGATTTACCTGTAAAGGGCAAAAGTCCTTCTATAAGATTTTCGGCTTGCTCTCGGTGGTCATCACGAACTGATTCTATCAAAGTTATCGCTTGAGCTAATGCGCGACGATCGCCTTCTCTAATAAGTTTAATTAGATTTGTATCTGACTGGGTCATAAAACTATTATAAATTCCAAGCTCTTTTTTATGTGATTGGAGAGGACAGTACAACAGATGTGTGGGCGGTACCAAACTGACGAAAAAGTGAGATTACATCTTCCAATTCTAACATGCCAGAAACACATAATTTAATTAAAAAACAATCATCGCCCGTTAGATGGTGACATTCAATTACAGACTCCACTGAATTACAAAGACCAATAAGACGCTGATAACTAGAAGTAGTAGTGTTTAGTCGCATATAAGCTGTAATCTTATTCTCTAACATATGCTGGTCTATTGAAGCATGATAGCCAGTAATAACACCAGACTCCTCTAACCGCTTTACCCTTTCTGCGACTGCAGGAGTAGACATGCCAACAAGACGACCAAGCGCGTTAAAAGAAAGCCGTCCATTAATCTGAAGTTCTTTTAATAATTGAAGACTCTTTTCATCTATAGAGTTTTCTGGCTGTAATTTTTCTGTGTTCATTATTATTCGAGAAAATTAACTTAATGTTTTTAATGTTATATCTAAGTTTTATTAATGTATTTAAAGTATTATTTATTATTAATTAAAGTATATTATATATACAGCAATAATAATTAATGATCAATATATATAATTATCATAAATGAATTTAGTATTTTACCTAATCTTAGGCAAAAAGAATGAATCTGAATGAACAAGACCACGTCCAACCAACTGAAGTTTCAATCTTATATTATGATCAAGACTTATCTTGAGATCCTATTAACTCAATGACCTCAGAAGCTGCTTCAGGGATATTCGTGCCTGGGCCATAGATGGCCGCAACACCCTTATGCTTTAAAAATTCGTAGTCCTTTGGCGGAATCACCCCACCACATATAACAATAATATTCGTCGCTCTTCTATCACAAAGAGTTTCAATTAGCTTCGGCACTAGAGTTTTGTGACCAGCAGCCTGGCTTGAAACACCAATTACATGTACATCATTTTCAATTGCTTGTTGAGCAGCCTCTTCTGGTGTTGCAAATAAAGGCCCTATATCAACGTCAAATCCAATATCTGCAAAAGCTGTAGCTATCACTTTAGCGCCTCTATCATGGCCATCCTGTCCCATTTTAGCCACAAGCATCCTAGGTCTTCTGCCCTCTTTATCAACAAACAAATCAATCTGAGCTTTAACTTTATTAAACATTTTATCTTTTTCATACGCCTTGCCGTAGACCCCTGAAATAGAACGAATTGATGCTCTATGCCGAGTAAAAACATCTTCCATTGCGTTTGAAATTTCTCCTACTGTTGCCCTTGCTCTAGCCGCTTCTATACATGCTTCAAGAAGATTACCCTTTTCACTCTTAGCAAGAGAAGTGATTTTATTGAGAGCAGCGATACATCGATTTTTGTCTCTTTCTCTTTTAACTTTCTCTAATCTCTGAATCTGCGATTCCCTAACCTTAGTATTATCTATATCTAAATATTCTAGAGATTCTTCTTCATCTAGACGATACTTATTCACGCCAACAATAACATCTTCACCCTGATCTACTCTAGCCTGCCTACGAGCGGCAGATTCTTCTATTCGTAATTTAGGCATGCCAGATTCGACTGCCTTAGTCATGCCTCCAATTGCTTCCACCTCATCAATAAGCTTTTTTGCCTCTAAAACAACACTTTGTGTCAAATTTTCAACATAATACGAACCCGCCAACGGATCAGAGACATGTGTAATACCTGTCTCGTGCTGTAAAACTAATTGCGTGTTTCGAGCAATACGTGCTGATCTCGGGGTTGGTAGAGCTACAGCCTCATCAAAAGAGTTTGTATGTAAAGATTGTGTGCCGCCGAGCGTTGCAGCCAAAGCCTCAATAGTCGTTCGAATAATATTATTATAGGGGTCTTGTTCGGTAAGTGACACCCCCGATGTCTGACAGTGGGTACGCAACATTAGAGACCGTTCATCCCTAGCCGAAAAAATGTCAGACATCATATTAGCCCAGAGGTATCTAGCGGCTCGAAGCTTAGCTATCTCCATGAAGAAGTTCATACCTATCCCAAAGAAAAACGAAAGACGAGGGGCAAAGCTGTCAACATCAAGACCAGAAGAATGAGCCGCACGCACATATTCTATTCCGTCAGCCAATGTAAAAGCTAACTCCTGCACTGCTGTCGCGCCTGCTTCCTGCATATGGTATCCGGAAATAGAAACCGAATTAAACTTCGGCATATGATTTGCCGTGTAAGATATTATGTCTGAAACAATCCTCATTGAGGGCTGAGGTGGATAAATATATGTATTTCTAACCATAAATTCTTTTAAAATATCGTTTTGTATAGTGCCTGCTAGCTTATCTTTTTTTACACCCTGCTCCTCAGCCGCAACTACATACCCGGCCAAAACAGGTAAGACCGCCCCATTCATAGTCATTGAGACACTCATCTGATCTAGGGGAATCCCATCAAATAGAATTTTCATGTCTTCTACAGTGTCAATTGCAACGCCAGCCTTACCAACGTCACCTACCACTCTAGGATGATCACTGTCATAACCCCTGTGAGTTGCCAAATCGAAAGCAATTGAAAGACCCTTTTGTCCAGCGGCCAAATTAGCCCTATAAAAAGAGTTTGATTCTTCAGCAGTTGAAAAGCCAGCATACTGTCTAACTGTCCAGGGCCTCCCAGCATACATAGTTGCTTTAGGCCCACCAACAAATGGAGGGAAGCCCGGAAGACTATCGAGCCATCCAATTTCTTCTAAATCAGCCGAAGTATAAGTGGGTTTAACACCAATTCCCTCAGGGGTATGCCATATAAGACTTTCTGAAGCACCGCCTTTAAGTTCTTGCTCAGCAAGAATCTTCCAATCATCTAGTGTTTTTTTTGAAAAATTAGCCATTTGTCCTGTCTTTCCAAACAACAGATATAGCCAGAGACCAATATATCATAATTAGTACAGACATAAAAATTTTATAAAAACTCATGCATAAAATAAATGAATATAACAGAACACGGCTTTAAAATAAAAACAGTTACCATGATAGGTGCATTGCCGCGTAGTTAGGTGCCTGGCCATATTTTCGTAAAAGCTCTACTAGCAATGTCTCTTTTACACCACCTGCTTTGTCAACTCCAAGTACGTCAGCATGTATTCCCCCGCACAAAAATAAAGAATCAATATCAGCTCCTTTAGCACCCGCAACATCTGTGAGAATTCCATCTCCGATCATTAAAACTTTATTTCTCTGCGGATAACTCAAAAGTGTAATCATTTCATCAAATATAGGTCGGAACGGTTTACCATACCAGGAGACTACTCCTTTGTACGTAGTCTCGTAATAGTCAGCTATAGCGCCAGCACATATTTCTCGCTCCTGCCCTCGCATTACTTCTCTGTCAGGGTTAGCACAAACCATTGGCAATGAAAGATTAGCAGCTTCCGACAGCTCAGAAACATAATCCTCTATTGTATGACTTTGCTTTCGAGGACCGGTGCATAATATAAAATCGGCCTGTTTGATACTGTTTACTTCTTCTATATTAGGGTTTTCTAACATCGATCGATGTCTTTCATTGCCTATAAAAACAACCCTCTTACCTAAACATTCAAACAAATTATTTGAACGGTCAGCAATCGCGTTCCAGGCCACCTCACCAGATGACAAAACATTATCGTACAAATCATATGGAACACCAATTTGTGTTATAACTTTTACTACGACGTCAACTCTGAAAGGGGCGTTTGATAGTAAAGCTATGGACTTCCCTGCTGTCTTTAATTTTTTTAAACAGTCTATAGCCTCAGGAAAAGGCTCAACCCCATTATGCAATGTACCCCACAGATCAATTATGTAGGAATCATAGGAGTCCGCTATCGAGGACAGTCTTGATATAAGCTGTGTGTTCATAAAATTACTTACCCAAAAGATCTTTTAATAAGAGCTAATAATAAAAATATTTCTTCATCGAGAATGAGACGAGCTTTCAGTAATGAGTATTTGTTCCACCAAAGTCGCCCAATAACTAGCACCGATTGGTAATATATCATCATTAAAATCATATTCCGGATTATGAAGCATACAATTATTTTCAGCCGGTCCATTACCTAACCAAACGTAACACCCAGGCCTTTCACGTAACATGTAGGAGAAATCTTCTGATCCCATACTTGGTGCTGGGTTTAAGTCAATGTTTTTCTCTCCAACAATTTCTGATGCGGCAGTCACAGCTAATTGAGTCTCTTCCTCATGATTAATAGTGGAGGGATACCTGCGTTCATAGTTTAATTCAAATTTGCTGCCAGTAGCTTCACAAATCCCTTCACAAACTCGTCGTATAGCAAATTCAGCATCGTCCCTGACCCGGTCTTTAAAACTTCGAACTGTTCCTTTCAGTTCAACCGATTCAGGGATCACATTATATGCGTCACCTCCATGTATTTGAGTTATTGATACGACCAAAGCATCAAGTGGATCAGTGTTTCTACTGGTAATTGTTTGTACTGCGGTAATTATTTGCGAGGCTGCAACAATTGGATCTATGCCCTGATGGGGCATAGCACCATGACTTCCCTTACCTACTACTTTCAAATCAAAAATATCAAAAGCGGCCATCATAGGGCCTGAAGAGATGCCAAATTTACCCACCTCCATTCCTGGCCAATTATGTAATCCGAATACTGATTCTACAGGGAATTTTTCAAATAATCCCTCCTCTATCATTACCTTACCACCACCTTCTCCTTCCTCTGCAGGTTGGAAAATAAAGTACACTACACCATCAAAATTTAAACTTTCTGAAAGATATTTTGCTGCCCCGAGTAACATCGCAGTATGACCATCATGGCCACAGGCATGCATCATCCCAGTATTCTTCGAGCAATGCTCAAAGTCATTCTTTTCAGTTAAAGGAAGAGCGTCCATATCTGCTCTCAGCGCAATTGCCCTATTTCCTTTGCCAGCTTTTAGTCGACCGACTACTCCTGTTCCTGCAAGGCCTGAATGCACTTCTAGCCCAAGACCTTCAAGTTTATTTAATACGAACTGAGATGTTTCCTGCTCCTTAAACGCAATTTCAGGATTAGCATGCAAATGACGCCTCCAGGCAGTCATCAGAGCCTTTTCTTTGTTTATTTCTGGTTTAACTGGCATCGTTGCTCCCTCTAATATTACAGGCTAATATAACTTTATTCTTCGTTAGCTTAAAGCGATGGGGTATAAATTAATAATTTGATTTATACGTTTGATAGCTTTCGTTGATCATATTAGCGCTATTAAAAAATATACTTATATACGTTTTTATGTGATCCTATGTTCTAAATGAAACAAAATCTATTTATCGAGGAAACGCTTAGCCATGGCACCTTCAGATCAAGCCCAATTCGCTCCCAACTCTGCAGCCGCAAGGGACATAGCCTACTATCTACATCCTTATACAAACATTAAAGCCCATGAAGAGAGTGGCCCTCTTATCATTAATAGTGGAAAAGGTGTGTTTGTATACGACGATCAAGGCAAGGAATACATAGAAGGTATGGCTGGGCTTTGGTGCACCTCCCTTGGATATGGAGAAGAGCGTTTAGCCAAAGCGGCTTATGATCAACTTCTCAAAATGTCATACACCCAAGGATTCACTCATCGCTCAAACGAAACTGCAATTGATTTGGCTGAAAAGTTGATATCTATAGCCCCAAAGGGGATGAGCAAAGTTTTTTTTACAAATTCAGGGTCTGAGGCAAACGACACTCAAATTAAAATTGTTTGGTACTATAACAACGCACTAGGACGTCCAAATAAAAAGAAAATTATTGGCCGCAAAAGAGCTTACCATGGCATTACTCTAGCTGCCTCGAGCCTAACGGGGGTTGAATATGCCCAAAAAGGTTTTGACGTGCCACTTGAGCGTTTTTTGCATGTCTCCTCAGCTCATTATTGGAGAGATGGAAAGGACGGTGAATCAGAAGAAGAGTATACAGACAGGCTAGCAGAGGAGCTGAATCAGCTAATTATTTCTGAGGGGGCAGATACTGTCGCGGCTTTTATCGCCGAACCTGTAATGGGCGCTGGAGGTGCAATTCCGCCTCCAAAATCTTATTTTCCTAAAATACAAGCTGTTTTAAAAAATCATGACGTTTTATTCATAGCGGACGAGGTAATAACAGGATTCTGCAGAACAGGTAACATGTTTGCCACTGAAACTTATGACCTTGACCCAGACTTAATATCTGTGGCAAAGGCTTTATCTTCCGCTTATCTGCCTATAGGGGCAGTAATGATGAAGGATGAAATTTATCAGGGCCTCCGTTCTGGAGGGGATAAATTTGGAATGTGGAACACTGGCTATACTTATTCAGGACATCCAGCCGCAGCTGCAGTGGCGCTCGAAACCCTAAAAATTTATGAAGAACGTAATACTCTAGACCATGTCAGGAGTGTAATGCCAAAGTTTCGTGAGCGTCTTATGAGTTTTGCCAGCCATCCTTTAGTAGGGGACGTGCGCAACGTAGGACTTATTGGGGGCATAGAGCTAACACCTGATAAAACAAACAAGGGAGTATTTGATCCAAATGAAAAAGTTGCTCCCTATTTTGTATCTAGAGCGCACGAATATGGTCTCATATTAAGAGCTGCCCCATCAGACGTTATAGCTTTTTGTCCACCTTTAATTATTAGTGAAAAAGAGATTGATTTAGTTATGGATCGTGCCGAAAAAGCATTAGATGACACGTGGAATCATGTACAAAAAAAGGGATTAGTATAAATTCATCCGAGAAATATTTGTACAGATTTAGTACAGCGGATCAACTTTGATTAAAAGCTCTGGTTACTTTATAAATAAAGCTTTTTTGATGTTTTAACTCAGATGCGTCACTCCGCCGCCGTGGGCAAAGCTGATAGCTCTGGCTATAATAATCTTATAAAAAACCGAGATGAAATCGGTCTGGCAGGGCTTTAATGCAATACGACAAGTTTTTTGCTGAAAATTTGGGAGGCTTACGAGCAGAGGGTCGGTATCGAGAGTTTGCTGACTTAGAGCGTAATGCTGGAAGTTTTCCCAAAGCCATTCGCTACTCTAATGGTAAGCGTCAAGATATAACTGTATGGTGTTCCAACGATTATCTGGGTTTTGGGCAACACCCGGCTGTTTTAGAAGCCATGCATGAAGCTATCAACCGTTGTGGAGCAGGAGCAGGTGGTACACGAAATATTTCTGGCACTAATCACTATCACGTTCTGCTAGAAGAGGAATTGGCTGATTTACATGCAAAGGAATCGTCTCTGTTATTCACATCTGGATATGTTGCTAATTGGACAACGCTAAGTACGCTAGCATCTTGTCTGCCAAACTGTTTGGTTATTTCAGACGCTCTAAATCACAATTCCATGATAGAAGGAATTCGTCATGGACGATCAGAAAAAACTGTATTTCGACATAACGATGTAGCACATCTCAAAGAAATACTATCTAATCAAGACTTCGACCGCCCAAAAATTGTTGCTTTTGAGTCAGTATATTCGATGGACGGTGATATATCCCCGGTTTCAGATATTCTAGACTTATGTGAGCGACATAACGCTCTTTCATATTTAGATGAAGTTCATGCTGTAGGCATGTACGGCGAAAGAGGTGGAGGTGTGGCCGAGCGCGAAGGTGTGATGGATAGAGTAGACATAATACAGGGAACTTTAGGTAAGGCCTTTGGAGTAATGGGTGGTTATATTGCTTCCTCAGATAACCTTATAGACTTTATCCGTTCTAATGGTAATGGTTTTATTTTCACTACGTCCCTACCACCAGCGTTAGCCGCAGGAGCAAGAGCTGCGATCAAAATACTGAAAGAACGCAACGATATAAGAGATAAGCATCAAGAAAGAGCGTACACGCTCAAAAAAGGATTACTTGATGCAGGAATAGAGGTAATGGCATCTGAGTGTCATATAGTACCTGTTTTAGTCGGAGATGCGAGGCTGTGCAAGATAGCTAGCGATGAACTGTTAGATCGCCATAATGTCTACGTTCAACCAATCAATTTTCCTACTGTACCTAAGGGAACAGAGAGACTTCGTCTAACCCCTACTCCTTTACACACTGACGCAGAAATGGACCATTTGATTTCTGCTTTCCAAGATGTTTGGGTACGCCTTAATTTGCGTAAGGCTGCTTAATAAAATAAATTTAATAGCCTTTAATTCAGTCAGAAACGGCCTCAGCAGCTGTCATTGTAGGCAAAATCCCGTTAGATTCTGCCTCGCTAGAATCAAAATTCAGCTCTACTCGCATCCCATCAGGACCAGTTAAAAATAATTGATAGAGGTCACCCGCATTTGCTTGCCTCTGTAAAAATTTGACGCCATTGCGTTCTAAGCGACCTATCATCTCAGGTAATCCAGTGCACCTAAAAGCCACGTGATCGATTATGCCAGTTCCAGTATTTTGTTCAGATAATCGTCCTCCTAGGTAACGATCTTGAAAGCGTTTTTCTTTTCCTTCAACAGGTGATTGCGCAATATGCAGAACGTCACGGTTTCCTATGTATAACCAAACTACTTTAACCTTAAAATCAGGCGTATAGCCCTGTTCAAGGCCGATATTTTCTATAAACCAGTTAGCTGTTGTTTCAACGTCGTTAACCAGCAAGAGAAGATGTTCTATATGGCTCAAAGGCATTTTTAGTTCCTAATTCGTTATAAACAGACAACCCAAACACACTACTGCTTAAGGATAAAGATTACTTGTGTTCCAGCAACCCTGCCCGGTAAGCTCAAACAAAAGTCGGTCGTGCATTCTATCATCTTTCTCAGTCCAAAATTCAATCCGACTTGGCTTCAGTCTATAGCCTGACCAGAAAGGTGGACGGTAAACTTTCCCGGATTTAAACTTTTTTTCAAATTGCGCGGCTTTTTCTTCAAATTCTTCTCGCGTCTTCATCAATTTAGATTGATCAGATGCCCAAGCTGAAATCTGACTGCCTCTTGACCGTGAGCTAAAATATAGATCTGCTTCTTCATCGGTCACTTCCATGACGGATCCGTCTATGCGCACCTGTCTACCTAGCTGTCTCCAATAGAAACATAATGAAGCGAGAGGTTTCTTTTTTAAATCTTGAGCTTTTTTACTTTCCATATTTGTGTAAAAAACAAACCCATCCTCTCCGTAACCTTTCAATAAAACCATACGCACGGAGGGGACCCCCTCGGAACTTACTGTGGCTAGTGCCATTGCATCTGGATTCTTTTTCTCAGAGACGATAGCATCATCATACCAATCACTAAATTGTTTGATTGGGTCGATTTTTGGCTCAGACATGTCTTTTTTCTGCCATTATAGTTTTTTAATTAATTATATACCTAATTCCTGCTTTTCTCATTTATCAGTTTTGAAGGCCTGTACCACTAAAAAACAAGAACATAAAGTCACTATTAAAAAATGAATCATAAAACTAGGGTAAATAAAAATGAAATTAAAAGTTACTATAGCAATAATTGTCGCAATATTTTCTCTTTCCTCTTGTGCTAATGAAATTGGTCAAAAAGAAGGTCTGGGAACCATTATTGGAGCAATGAGCGGCGCAGTTATTGGATCAAATATAGGTAAGGGTAAAGGACGTACAGCAGCCATTGCTCTTGGCACTCTAGCCGGCGCAGTTCTGGGCGCAGATATTGGTAAAACTCTAGATCGGAAAGATCGATTAGCTATGAAATCTGCAGAATCAAAAGCCCATAAAGCAAAAATAGGTGAACAAATCACCTGGAATAATCCGAAAAGTGGAAATTCTGGATCAGTTACACCCATACGAGAAGGTAAAAGAAAATCAAGCGGCGCATACTGCCGTGAGTATCTAACTCGAGTAGAAATAAATGGTCGTACGCAGCAAGCTTATGGAACAGCTTGTCAACAACAAGATGGGAGTTGGAAAATAGTAAAATAGTTTATTGCCTTGCCGCAATCAAACTTTGGTGTAGGATGCCGACAATGTTGAAAAACTTCTAGTCTGCAGGATTTTATGAGTAATAAAAAAGGATTAATGTCGGGAAAACGAGGCCTGATAATGGGGGTTGCTAACGATCGCTCTATTGCCTGGGGCATAGCTCGGTCAATTGCTGATCATGGAGGAACTCTTGCTTTCACTTATCAAGGTGAAGCACTAGAAAAACGAGTTCGACCACTAGCTGAACAAGTAAACTCTGACATAGTCCTTCAATGCGATGTCTCGGACAACAAAAGCTTAGATAGTGTTTTCTCAGAATTAGAAGAAAAATGGGGAGGTATTGATTTCCTTGTCCATGCGATAGCTTTTTCTGATAAAGATGAGTTGAAAGGTCAGTATTTAGATACAACTAAAGAGAATTTTCTTCGTTCATTAGAGATATCCTGTTATTCTTTTACTGAGCTTTGTAGGCGAGCATCAAAACTTATGTCCGAAGGCGGCAGTCTTTTGACACTGACTTATTATGGTGCAGAAAGCGTAATGCCCCATTATAATGTCATGGGAGTTGCTAAAGCAGCTCTAGAAGCTAGCGTAAAATACCTTGCTGTAGATTTGGGAAACAAGTCAATTCGTGTTAATGCGATATCTGCTGGTCCTATTAAGACCCTAGCTGCAAGCGGTATTGGCGATTTTCGTTATATACTTAAATGGAATGAGCTTAATTCTCCCCTGAAACGTAACGTGACAATTGAGCAGGTTGGCAGTGCAGGACTATATTTACTTAGTGACCTCAGCTCGGGTGTAACCGGTGAAGTTCACCATGTTGACAGCGGATATAATGTAGTGGGTATGGTAGCGGTAGATGAGGCGTCCGAAGTCGCAAAATTGCTATCGAATATAAAAACAGACAACGACTGAAAGTCATAAAGGAGAGCTTTCATGTCAGTTAATAAATTTGGTCGAATACTTAATTTCACTACCTGGGGTGAAAGTCATGGCAGTGCAATTGGCTGTGTTATAGATGGAGTGCCTCCCCTCATCAATCTTTCTGAAGAAGATATTCAAATATGGCTTGATAGAAGAAAGCCTGGTCAATCTCGCTTTACTTCTCAAAGAAAAGAACCAGATAAAGTAGAGATATTGTCGGGGATATTTGAAAATAAAACAACTGGAGCTCCACTTAGTCTAGTAATCAAGAATATAGATGCCCGATCGCGCGACTATGGAGAAATTGCTGATAAATATAGACCAGGACACGCGGACTATACCTACGACGCTAAGTACGGCATCCGAGACTATCGAGGAGGAGGTCGTTCGTCAGCAAGAGAAACCGCTTCCCGGGTAGCAGCTGGTGCCATCGCGCGAAAAGTTCTTGATAGCATCATCCCCGGGAAAGTAAAAATACGTTCAGCGTTAATCCAAATAGGAAGCCAGTCAATAAATAGGGAACACTGGGACGACTCAGAAATAGAAAAAAACCCTTTTTGGTGTCCCGATGCCGTCGCCGCAAAGAATTGGGCAGGCTATTTAGAGAAAATTCGAAAAGATGGATCTAGTGTTGGGGCTATAATTGAAGTTATTGCATCCGGAATACCAGTAGGGCTAGGTGAACCTATCTATGGAAAAATTGACTCAGAACTTGCTATGGCCATGATGAGCATAAACGCTGTTAAAGGCGTAGAAGTAGGGGAAGGCATGGCAGCTGCTTCCCTAACAGGCGAAGAAAATGCTGATGAAATGTATACTGAAAGTGGCCTTGTTAAATTCAAATCAAATAAATCAGGTGGTGTGTTGGGAGGGATAACGACAGGACAGGATATAGTTGTAAGATTTGCTGTAAAGCCAACTAGCTCAATTTTGTCAGAACGAAAAACGGTTGATAAAAGTGGCGCAGAAACAAAAATAAGCACTAAAGGCAGACATGATCCTTGCGTTGGCATAAGGGCCGCACCAGTAGGAGAAGCGATGATGGCATTAGTATTAGCCGATCAACTGCTTCGACACCGTGCGCAAATAGGAAATATTGATTTTTAATATATTAAATAATTCATAGCGCTAAAAAACTATTGCTTAAATTCTTATCAAGCACAAAGAAACATCCATGCAAGATGCAATAAATGAAAAAAAAATAGCGGTGCTTGCAACTGGAGCAAATGGATGCTGCATTGCGGCAGACTTGACTGCGGCCGATCTCGATGTGGTTTTGATTGATCAATGGGCTGATCATGTCGATAAAATGCAACAAAATGGCTTAAACATCATTACCAATGAAGAAAATAATAACATAAAGGTAAGAGCCTATCACCTTGGTGATGTTTGTGCGATCAAAGATAAGTTTGATATAGTTTTTCTAACTTCAAAAGCATATGACTCTCGTTGGTTAACTACATTTATAAAACCATATCTTGCTAAAGATGGCCTTCTTATAGCTGTTCAGAACTGCATGACAGCGGAGATGATTGGAGAAATAGTTGGAGTGGAACGCACCGTTGGATGTGTAGTAGAACTTTCCTCTCAATTATTTCAACCAGGAGAAGTAAAGAGAAACACTCTTAAGGAAAACACCTGGTTTGGGCTAGGTTCTTTTGACATTTCTCATGAACAAAGGTTACCAGAGGTGCAAGAAATTCTATGCTATTCGGGAAAAGTTGACCTTACCGATGATATTTTGTCAGCGAAATGGATGAAATTAATTGTTAATGCAATGACAATGGCTATAAAAGCTATACTTGGAATGACAAACGAAGAGGTTTTTCATCTAAACGGTAAAGAATATGCCCAAAAAGTCCAAAGATTATTTCTTCAAGCAGGAGAAGAAGCCTTAACAGCAGGACAAAATATGGGATACAAACTAGTTCCTATTTTTGGACTAGAAGCTGATGAAGTTAAAAACACAAACAACCTGCTAGAAACACTACTTGACAAAATAGTTAGTGACGTAGGGCCAACAGCAATTAATACCGTTCTTCAAGATCATATGAAAGGTCGATATAGTGAAGTAGATATGATTAATGGTATTGTTGCCGATGAAAGTTATAGTAAAAATAAGGCTGCCCCTGTCTCTAAAATGCTAGTGGACCTAACACATCAGATTTATAGCGGAGAATTGAAACCAAGTAAGGACAACCTACAACTCATGTATCAGAACTTAAATTTGTAGGGTGAATTTTTGTAAACATTTTAAACTTAAGTGATTAGCTCTAATAAAACGAGAAATACTCATTTTATAAATAAAATAGAAATAATAAACTCTACAAGTCTAAAATATGCCAACCAATAAAGAAAACAAGGGTTTACTACCCTCAGGCTTACACGACCTCCTTCCTCCAAATGCAGCCCTGGAGGACAGAACGATTCGTGCGCTCATAGACACTTTTAGATCGTTTGGTTATGACCACGTAAAACCTCCTCTTATCGAATTCGAGAACACCTTAACCGCTTCAGAGAAGAACGGCGGTGGCACACTATCTGGGCAAATGTTCCGATTGATGGACCCGACAAGCGAAAGAATGATGGGAGTCAGAGCTGACATCACTTTACAAGTAGCAAGAATTGCTGAAACACGACTTAAGCAAAAAGCCCGTCCCCTTCGGTTGTCATACGCTGGCGAGGTTTTAAGAGTGAAAGGAAGTCAACTAAGGCCCGAACGCATGTTTGCTCAAGCAGGAGTTGAATTGATCGGTTCAAATGATATCTCTTCTGATGTTGAGATGGTCGTTTTAGCAAGTAATGCTCTTGCTGCTGCTGGCATCAGTGAACCGACTATAGACTTAAACTCTCCAGCCTTAGTTACAAATATACTAGCAGATATCAAAATCGATCCGAATATAGTTAAACAGTTACGATCAGCACTAGATCATAAAGACTCTACCGAGGTTCATAAAGTAGTTCGTAAACACGAAACTACTTTAGGAAAAAAAGCTGATGTACTGAATGGCCTATTAGAAGCCATAGGCCCTGCTGAAGATGTTATTTTAAAATTACGACAGCTAGAATTGCCAGATTTGGCCGTAGTCGAATTGGATCGATTAGAATTAGTTGTTAATGGAGTTTTAGATGGAAGCATTAATCTATCCTTAACAATTGATCCCGTTGAATACAGGGGTTTCGAGTATCACACTGGCGTTAGTTTTACAATTTTTGCTGCTGGAGTTAGAGGAGAGTTAGGTAGAGGCGGCCGCTACATTACTTCTTCTGACGAGCCTGCTACTGGTTTTTCTTTATACCTAGACTCAATAATGAGGGCATTACCAGACGCACTCAACCCACAAAAACTTTATTTACCATTCGAAATAGCAGCTGAAGTTTCCAAAGCGCTAAGATCTGACGGCTGGATCACTGTCACAGGTCTAACACCGATTACTAATATTGCAGCAGAGGCTAGAAGGTTGGAATGCAGCCATTATTGGATTGAGGGGAAAATATTGTCTTCGATTGACCAAACTGACATAAGTCCAAAGGAGGCATAAATGGCCAATGTTGCTGTAGTGGGCTCCCAATGGGGCGACGAAGGAAAAGGAAAAATAGTAGATTGGCTATCTGAAAGAGCTGATATAGTTGTTAGGTTTCAGGGGGGGCACAATGCAGGCCATACTCTTGTAATCGGAGATCGTACTTATAAGCTTAGCCTGCTACCCTCCGGTGTTGTTAGACCCAACAAAATAGGGGTTATTGGTAATGGTGTTGTTGTAGATCCTTGGGCATTAATCAAAGAGATTGAGACCGTATCAAGTCAGGGAGTTTCTATCACACCAAATAATTTAAAAATAGCTGATAGCGTCCCTTTAATATTACCTTTACATCAACAACTAGACAAAGCATTAGAAAAGGCTCGAGGTAACAGCAAAATCGGCACTACAGGACGTGGCATAGGCCCAGCCTATGAAGATAAGGTAGGAAGACGAGCAATACGTTTATGCGATCTGAAAGATAGAGAAACTCTAAATTCTCGATTAGAACAGCTTTTGTTCCACCACAATGCTTTACTAAGAGGATTAGGGGCCGAAGAAACCAACCCAAAAGAAATACTTATTAGCCTAGAAAGCATTGCGTCTAAACTATTACAGTTTTCATGTCCAGTTTGGAGCTGGCTAGATGAAGCAAAAAAATCGGGAAAACGGATCCTATTTGAAGGTGCCCAAGGTACGATGCTAGACGTTGACCACGGCACATACCCATTTGTTACATCATCAAATACAGTAGCTGGTCAAGCTGCTGCTGGATCAGGTGTAGGCCCAAGCTCTATAGGGTACATTCTTGGAATTACCAAGGCCTATACCACCCGTGTTGGTAGTGGCCCCTTCCCAAGTGAGCAAGATAATGAAATAGGAGAGCTACTAGGACAAAGAGGACATGAGTTTGGGACAGTAACAGGTCGCAAACGTCGGTGCGGTTGGTTTGACGCAGTTATGGTAAGGCAAGCCGTTACTATTGGAGGAATAGATGGCATAGCCTTAACCAAAGTTGACGTATTGGATGGTTTAGACAAAATAAACATGTGCACAGGATACTTACTTAACGGCAATAGAATTAATTTCTTACCACCAAGTATAACAGAACAGAGTCAGATTAAGCCCATTTATGAAACTTTTGAAGGGTGGAGCGAAAGCACAGTTGGCGCAAGAAGTTGGATGGATCTGCCAGCAACGGCAATCAAATACGTGCGTCGCATAGAAGAACTAATTGGCGCCCCAGTTGCTCTGCTATCAACTAGTCCAGAACGACAGGACACTATACTAGTTAAAGACCCATTTAGCGATTAAGTAACCTGTTAAGAGAGAATGTTTTAGGAGAGAGCTGCGTTCTGCTCACTAACCTGATCATGAATGGTTTTTTGCAATTTCTCAAATGCTCTTACTTCAATTTGTCTAACACGCTCTCGGCTAATACCATATGTTTTTGATAATTCTTCTAAGGTAAGAGGATTCTCCTTAAGCCTTCTTTCCGTTAAAATGTGCTGTTCCCGATCATTTAAACCTGACATAGCCGTGCTAAGCATTTCTCGACGCTTCTCTAGCTCGTCTTCTTCTGCAATCAATATTTCTTGAGAATCTGACTCATCAACTAGCCAGTCCATCCACTCACCCTCACCGTCACCATCTGTTCTAACAGAAGCGTTAAGAGAGGCATCTGGACCCGCAAGCCGACGATTCATTGAGACTACATCCGCCTCAGCAACATTGAGTTCAGTAGCAATTTTTTCAACATTTTCTGGCGAAAGGTCACCCTCATCCAGCGCCTTTAATTTTCCCTTCATCCTTCTAAGGTTAAAAAACAATTTTTTTTGAGCCGCTGTAGTGCCCATTTTAACCAAGCTCCATGAATGAAGAATATATTCCTGCATAGAAGCCCTTATCCACCACATTGCATAAGTAGCTAAACGAAAACCTTTGTCAGGATCAAACTTTTTAACTGCCTGCATTAACCCTATGTTTCCTTCAGAAATCATCTCTGCTAATGGAAGTCCATAACCACGATAGCCCATAGCGATTTTAGCAACTAGCCGAAGATGACTAGTAACCAATTTGTGAGCAGCATCAACATCTTCATGCTCGATCCACCTTTTTGCTAGCATAAATTCTTCATCATGAGAAAGCATCGGAAATTTGCGGATCTCATTCAAGTACCTCGAGAGATTACCCTCGGGCGTCAAACTAGGAAGGTTAGGTGTTGCCATCTTGTATTATCCCAACATATGTGGACTGAACCATATACACAGTTTTCTTTAAATATTACAAAAAAAACTAATTAAAACCTGTCAGAAACAGTTTATCCGACCCTGTGGCTAACCATATAGAGACTTTTTTGTAAGATTCAAGGCTCTAAAACGATTCTAAACTATTTATTAAGTTTTCCATGTCATTTGGTAATTTTGTTTCAAAATATAGGTTTTTATTGATTCTAGGGTGTTTGAAACCAAGTTGAAATGCATGCAAGGCTTGACGATTAAAGTTTTTTAGAAGAGGCAAACTCTCTGCTTTTTTCTTAAAATCAATATTGTTATATTTTGCTTTTAGAAAGGATTTTTTAGCGCCAATATATAAAGGGTCTCCAATTATAGGATTACCTATATAATTTAAATGCACGCGTATTTGGTGCGTACGACCGGTAAATAGTTTGCAAGTCAAAACACTAGCAAAAGGGGGAACTGAAGATCCTAAAATTCTTTCCATTTTATATGTAGTGATAGCAGTTTTGCCATTACGGTTTACAACAGCCATTTTTTTTCGATTGTTAGGGCTCCTTCCTATAAGTGTTTTTATTTCATTAGTCGCATTTTTTGGTGAACCAAAGACAATAGCTCTATATGCACGCTCGACCGATCGATCGCTAAATTGTTTTGAAAGGGACTCATGAGCCAGTGAGGTTTTAGCCACAACCATAGCGCCACTGGTATCTTTATCTAGCCTATGAACGATTCCCGGACGAGTAACACCCCCTATGCCTTTTAAGCTTTCTCCACAATGAGAAATAAGTGCATTTACCAGAGTCCGATCTGGATTTCCTGGCGCAGGGTGAACCACTAATCCAGCAGGCTTATCAACAACAATAAGATCTTCATCCTCAAACAAAATATTTAAAGGTATATTCTGACCTTCAGGGATAGCGGATCGAGCAACAGGAATAGTAAAATTAAAAGTATCTCCTTTAGACACTCGAAATGAAGGTTGTTTAAGAATTTTTCCATTTTGAGTTAAGTTTCCTTCTAGAATAAGCGCTTTAAGACGTGAACGTGACATGCCATCGATTAACCCAGCCAAGGTCATATCTAGCCGCTGACCAGACTCAGCCTGAGTGACATCTATATTAATCACTTTACCTTCGAGAGCTTCTAGAGAGATTTTCTTGCGTTTATTGTCCACGGCTTTAGACTATGATGACTATACATGCAGGGAGTACGCTAAAAGTGAAGTTTATTAAAGGTCTAGTTATATTCATGTCGGTACTTATTTTTCTCGGTTTGATTGCCTTGGTATGGACCATTTTCAACTTAAATAAATCTACTAATAACATAAACAATTCAACACCTCCTGAAAAGATATCGCTCGGTATGCCTGACTCTTGTGAAATAACTGAAATGAAATTGAATACAAAATTTTTGACTGTAAGAACTGATTCATCCAACAAATCAATTGAGTGTGATCAGATCTATATAATAAATTTATCAAAAGGTCAGGTAATTAGAACGGTAGGTCGTTAAATGGCAGTCAATCTTACTAGTGATAACGTTAGTGGCGCTTCTCCTTCAATTTTGGAGGCGTTAGTTTCAGCTGGAACTGAAATGGCAATGCCATATGGCAATGATAAATGGACTATAGGGGTCGAAAAAAAACTGAGCCAAATATTTGAGACCGAGCTTGTAACAATTCCCGTATCAACGGGCACTGCTTCAAACGCTTTGGCTTTAAGCGCACTAACACCGCCGTATGGTGCCATTTATTGTCATTCATCTAGTCACGCTTATAAAGATGAATGCGGTGCTCCCGAATTTTATAGCGGAGGAGCAAAAATGATTCCGCTTGAGGGTAAAAATGGAAAAATTTCAGAAGTCGATTTAAAAGAAAAACTAAAAAATTCACGACCCAATGGTGTACATAATGTATTACCTGCCGCATTAACATTATCTCAAGCAACCGAGTTTGGGACTATTTATAGCACCGAAGAAATTCAAGCCTTAACGAAAACTGCCCACGAACACTCGATGATGGTCCATATGGATGGAGCACGGTTTGCAAACTCACTGGTTCAACAGAATATAAGCCCAGCAGATGCAACGTGGAAAAGCGGGATAGACGTACTAAGTTTAGGTGCCACTAAAAATGGTGCATTAGCTGCAGAGGTAATAATATTTTTTAAAACTGAGCTTGCTAATAAGATTCCTGAAACTCATAAACGTGGCGGTCATTTGCTTTCAAAGATGCGTTTTATTACTTGCCAGCTCGACGCCTACCTAACAAATGACTTATGGAAAACAAACGCATCAAATGCGAACAATGCGGCCAAGGCTTTGGCTGAAGGTTTAAATACCTTTAACTTCGCAACTCTAAAATATCCAGTGGAGGCAAATGAAATTTTTGTATCTCTTCCTGAATACATAATTAATAAACTGGAGAAAGATGGATTTGGATTTTATAGAATCGGAAACCAAGGAGTAATTCGTCTAGTTACCTCCTTTAACACTGATGTGTCCGATGTAGATACTTTCTTATCCGCAATTAACCATCATTCTAAACATCTTAAAGAATAATTGGTAAATTGGTGCTATTTATTTATCTATGCTTTGTAAAATTTAACTTAGATCGAAAGGTTCCGCTTGAATTGCTAGACCAGTTTCGATATTGAATCATCTGTGCTGAAAGAGTCCCCTTCGTCTAGTGGCCTAGGACAACGGCCTCTCACGCCGTAAACACGGGTTCGAGTCCCGTAGGGGACGCCAATTTTCAGCTAAGAACTGCAACCAACAGCAGGGGGGACGAAACGTGTCCTTTAGCCTACACCCTATAACGCCGGACTTTGCAGCTGAGATAGGAGATATTGATCTCAGAAAACCTCTTTCTGAGGTGGAATTCAAATCTCTAGAGAACGCTTTTAACACCTACTCTGTTTTAGTTTTTCCTGATCAAACGCTTTCTGAAAAACATCAGATGAAGTTTAGTTCTCTGTTTGGTCCATTAGAAACATCAATACAGAAGTTTCGAAAAGGAGTTAAATTACGTTTAGGGCCAAAATTTGCAGATGTTTCTAATCTCGGCCCAGACAATGAAATATTAGGAGAGCATAGCGAACGACGCTTGTTTAATTCAGGAAACCAATTGTGGCATACCGATAGTTCTTTTATGGAAATACCTGCTAAGTGTTCTTTGCTTTATGCAAAATCGATTCCCCCAGTGGGGGGACAGACGGAGTTCGTTGACCTGCGAGCAGCGTATGATGCTTTGCCAAAAAAGACTAAGGACAATATAAAAGGCCTCGTTGCAGAACACTCTATTAGAGAATCAAGAATAAAAATAGGTTATAAGGAATTTACATCTGATGAGGTCTCGAGCATGCCTCCAGTTCCTCAAGTTTTAGTGAGGACTCATGAAGGATCTGGACGTAGAACACTTTATTTGGCTTCGCACGCAGCCCGAATTATTGGATTATCAGATGAAGAAGGTAAAGCATTATTAGCAGAATTAATCGGGCATTCCACACAAAGGCGGTTTGTATATACTCATAGGTGGCGTGCAAAGGACCTAGTTATGTGGGATAACCGGAACACTATGCACAGAGGAAAACCTTTTGAAGATTTAAGATACAAGAGGGATATGCGACGAACTACCGTAAGAGACGTTTCCTCCACCTGTGAACAAGAGGGCATACATCCCTAAATTCATTTTAGTAAAGTTAATCTACGGGCGTGATCACTAAATAGTCGAATTTATGTTGCAGCTGAGCGCTTTTATTAATTACCAGAAAGTTTTGACAAAATCTTTTTATTCTTCTCTGCAAAGATTATTGACTAAATAGAAATTTTATTTTTACGGAATTAGTTTAATGATATGGAACATGCTTTATTAGATCTATCAGCTTTACTCCTGACTTTAGCCGCCATATTTGGCTATATTAATCATATTTGGCTCAAGCTTCCGCATACTATAGGAATCTTGGTTATCACACTGTTGTTTTCTTTGTCTGTGATAGCAATTGACCTTATGGTCCCTTCATTAAGTTTAGGTGGGATAGTCTCCGGAATAAAATACAATATTAACTTCTCCAATACTTTAATGACGGGACTATTAAGTTTTTTACTTTTTGCCGGAGCTCTACATGTGGATTTGGAATATTTAGCAAAACAAAAATGGACTATTGGTACGATGGCTAGTGTAGGTGTTATTTTATCCACCTTAATTATTGGCTATTCTACTTACTTACTTTTCAACTTTTTGGAAATTCAGGTTCCGCTAGAATACTGCCTTGTGTTTGGGGCCTTAATATCCCCTACTGATCCTATTGCTGTTCTCGGAATTATGAAAACTGTAGACGCACCTAAATCACTCGAAGCAAAAATCTCCGGTGAAAGCTTGTTTAATGATGGCGTCGGAATTGTTGTTTTCACAATACTTGCTGCAATTGCTATCTCTAGCGGAAATGAGACTTCATTATCAATGACAAGTATAATTAATTTATTCGTGAGAGAGGCTATCGGTGGGATCATACTTGGTTTGGTTACTGGCTTCATTTCATATCGAGCAATAAAATTGATAAATGAATATAATCTTGAGATACTCATTACCCTTGCTCTCGTAACGCTAACTTATTCTATAGCGCTTAACCTCCATGTATCAGGACCTATAGCCGTTGTTGTGGCCGGTATAATGATAGGCAACCAAGGCAAGAAATTTGCTATGAGTAAAACCACGAGTGACCATCTCTTTAAATTTTGGTCACTAATCGACGAGGTTCTAAATTCTGTTTTATTTTTGATGATTGGATTCGAACTAATAGGCATATCATTTACAAAACCAATTTTATTAGCGGTGATTTTCTCAATTCCTATTATGTTAATAGCGCGATTAACCTCAATATCGATACCTATACTAGTTTTCTCTCAACCACGTAATTTTATCCCTTTACTCACCTGGGGAGGCCTTAGAGGCGGTATTTCAGTGGCCTTGGCTCTTTCACTTCCAGACTCCCCTGAAAAGAACTTCATACTTGCTATGACATATGGTGTAGTTATTTTCTCAATTATTTTTCAGGGATTAACTTTTCGACCACTTTTACGACAAATAATCAAATAATCAGCACTAAAAAACGTTTGAATATAAATTATTTTATTTAAAAACTTAAAAGAGACGTCTCCATGGAAATTTCAAAAATAGAAATATTAGCCGCTGATCTTCCACTAATCCGACCTATAAAAATGTCTGGAGTTGAAATTGGAGTTTCACAAAATGTTTTTGTCCGGATAGAAACAAATAATGGTTTAACTGGATGGGGTGAAGCTTCATCTTCTCCTGAAATGACTGGAGAAACAGTGGAGAGTATGGTCTCTGTTATCAAATATCTCGTCCCTTTTTTAGTAGGAAGAGATCCATCTGCCTTTAGTGAAAATCTTCTGGAAATGGACCGAAGAGTTTACGGAAATTCTAGCGCTAAAACTGTGATAGAAATGGCATGCTATGACATTACAGGAAAGTACTTCGAAAAATCAGTCGCAGAGTTATTGGGTGGCACTAAAAATTATAGAATGCCCGTAGTACAGATGTTAGCGACTGGTAATTTAAATAATGATGTAGATGAAGCTCTACATAAAGCAGATCTCGGTTTTTCTGCAATGAAAATAAAGGTCGGCGGAAAACCACTTTCTGATGACATAAAACGCACACAAACAATTGGTAAAGAGTTAGATGGGAAAGTCCAACTTTCCGCAGATGCCAATCAGGGATGGGATCTGGCAGACGGTATTATATTTGCTGAAGAGGCAAGCGAATTTCTTGATTTTTTAGAACAACCAGTAATCGGACATGATATAGAAGGCATGTCTGAAATTGCTAAAATCTCAAGTTGTAAAATAAGTGCAGATGAAGGCTTACACAGCTTGGATGACATTAAAACACATCATACCGCTAGAGCGGCTCAGGGTGGCAGTTTAAAAACAATTAAACTAGGAGGAATTACTAAGGCATTTCAGGCAATAGAACTTTTCAAAAAACTGGGCATGAGTGTTAATCTTGCTGGAAAAACAGCTGAAACTAGCATTGCAAGCGCGGCGGTCTTGCATATAGCAGCTGCGGCACCAGATCTTTCTTGGGGAGTCAGTCCTACTGCACCCTATCTTAGCACAGATGTAGTCAGGAACCCTATTAAGGTATATGAAGGTCACGCTGATCCTCCAGAAGGATGGGGCTTAGGCATCGAGGTCGATGAGGACAAACTATCAGAATTAACGCGGACAATTTAGTAATATCTTAGGAACATTAATAATGAAAGAGAGTGTTAAAGAAAGTTCTAAAACTGAGGAAAGCCCCTTAGAGCTTCACAGAGAGTTCGTTAATGAAGAGTGGATTGATTATAATGGACACATGAATTTAGCTTATTATGTTTTAGCTTTTGATCATGCAACAGATGCTTTCTTCGACCACCTGGGGCTTGGAATTGATTATCTAAAAAGTAATAATTGTTCTACTTTCACCCTTGAAGCTCACATAACATATGACAGGGAATTGATAGCAAATGATCCAATGCGTTTTGAGACTCAACTCCTGAATCATGATTCCAAACGAATTCACTACATACACATGATGTACCATGGGGAAAAAGGCTATTTAGCTTCAACAAATGAACTGATAAGTTTGCACGTAAACATGACTAAACGTAGATCAGCCCCATTACCAAACTCAGTGACTAAAAAACTAGAAACAATAATGAAATCACATAAACTGCTCCCTCGTCCGAAACAAACAGGTCAGGTGATATCTCTTGCCAGGTAAGACATCATATAAAAACCACAAGAAGGCTAAAACTTCCCGAGTGTTAGGTTCAGTACGAGAGTTATCGGATAAATGGGGATTAACTGAACAATTACAGAAAGGAGAGGTATTAGGGCCTCCGTTTAGGGAGGTATTAGAATGTGCTGTAGAAATAAGCAAACGAGCAAAAATTCTGGCAGGGACCGCAAACAGCCAAGAGAGACGAATAGTTCTTAACGTGGCCTTATTAGAAATCGGAAGAGAAAACGATCGCAATGTAACTTTTATGCACGAATGTGCACATATTTTAACTGATTTGTTCTATGGACGTTCTTGTAAACATAACCAGTCATGGCGGGACATCATGCGACTACTGGGTCAAAATCCTATAGTTAGTCATAATCTTTCGTACCTATCCCGTTCATCACAAGCAGTTGTAGCTTGGCAATGCAACAACTGTATTAAAAAATACTATTTCGTCAGAAAACCACGCCGTAATCCGTCAAAATGTTTTTGCCAGTCTTGTGGCCCTGAGCTGGGCCACCTAAAAGTTATACCTGTTTCTTGTGACAATTAGGTTCTATGAATAAAAGCTCACAGACTATCGAAAAAAAATTTCCTATCGAACTTAGGATCGTAGTCTGGGAATTTGTAAGAATTATGGTACAACTTGAAAAATCGACGAAGTCTAAAAACCTTAAAAACACTCCATCCATTTACCACGCTTGGCTACCTTCATGGCGCGAAATAGATGATCGTCTAACAAAATCTGGCAAAAAAGATGTGTCAGAATTTTCCCAACTAATGATGGAAAAAGAGGTTTTATTACAATGTAGAAGTAATAAACAACTTAATGAGTTAATTAGAGCACTTGAGAATGTTATCAATCAGCTGAAAGTAGAAGCAAAACTAGCCTCTGGAGACGCAGAAAAATTAACTAGTTTTAGATATGAAAAAAGTGAGTTAGAAACGCTTTTAAGAAAAATACGAAGAATGAGAAAGTCGCCGAATAGAAATAAGCGTTGATTATAAAGAGGCCTATTAGCACTAGTTAGCTTCCTCGGACTTTGTTCTTACCATCTCTACAAATATGTTGATTGCCTCATCTAAAGTCCTGCTTCTATCAGCATTTTCAACTGTTTCTACAGCCAGTGGTGACTCCGACAACAAACTAAAAATCTCTGCAGCTCCTCGGTGAAAACCTCCGGGAAGTTTAGAGGCTTCAAGGGTATTTCTTATTTCATTCATCTCTCCAATCCAACGTTTCGCGTCAGTACTTAACCATGGAACACGGTTTTTCATCCTATTAAAGGCCTCTGGCTGACTTTCCGACAACTCATTCTTTAAATTTTCATAGACACCCAATTGTTTTCCAGCCAACAAAACTGCCGTATCTAATGTCATCGTTCCTTTAGTTAGAGCCGCGTAGCACATTTTTAAAGCTGAAGAACGGGCCCAATCCTTACCTAATGAAATTATTTTCAGACTTTCTCCCCCAAGTGGAAGAATCTGCTCAGCATACTTACCAGAAACATAGAGCCTAGTAGCGTCTCCCTTTCCTGGTGGTGGCCCTATTATGCCAGCATCAACGTATAAGGCCCCTACTGAACTAATTAATAACCTTATTCTTTCAGAGGTCGAGGGTGCGATTGCGTTACACTCAACGTAGAGGGGTTTTACTTTTAAAGCCTTAATAATTTGCTTAACTTCAGCTGCAAAACCCTCAGCCTCACTAGGGGGCATTATCGAAAGCATTAAATCAGATTCTTTAACAACAATGTGGAGATCTTTTACGTCTTCAATTCCGGCGTTAAAACAGAGACTGCGAGTACGATCACTCCTTCCATTTAAAGCTGTAATCACCCTAAATTTATTATTTAATAGTACTTTTCCTATCTCATTACCCATATCACCAGGGCTCATCAAACCAATAGTTTTTATGGCCACCGAGTTACCCTCCAAATTGATTTAATAGTAATTATTGCTTTTGTTGCGCCCTCAGAGTTTACTTGAGTAAATCATTAATTCCTACGGTCCGAATAAATATCTAATTTAGGAAACAAAAAATGAAAGCTGGTAACCTTGTAAGTCCTGAATGGCTAATGAAAAACATAGAAAACCCTAGTATAAAGATACTGGAATTCAATTGGAACGGAACCGATTCATATGATTCGTGGCATATACCGGGAGCGCAGGGCTGGTTCTGGAAAGACTGGCTTTGGGATGAAAACATTAGGGACTTTCCAAGCCCAGATGATTTTGCCAGAAGGTGTTCCCTTAGCGGAATTGAAAATAAGACCAAAATAGTTTGTTATGGAGATCCTCCTCAATTTGGAACATATGGCTGGTGGGTTATTAAATACCTTGGGCACTTAGATGTATATGTGCTGGATGGTGGCCGAGTAAAGTGGGAAAAAATGGGCTTTCCAAAATCACTAGAGCCCCCCACGATCTCAGAGGTGAATTATTTACCTAACGCCAAACGAAATAATAACATGCGTATTAGACGTGATGAAATTTTAGATAAAATCGATGAAATTGATCAACAAAAAATCATATTACTCGATCATAGGTCAGCTGAAGAATATCGGGGTGAAAGAGTCAATATGATAGGGGCCCCTGATGTGGGAGCGGAAAGAGCCGGACGCATCCCTGGTGCTAGACATTTATACTTCGAAGATCTCCTCGATAAAAACATGTGCTTTAAATCTGCTAATGAGTTGTCTGATCTGTTTGAAGCAAAAGGAGCTACAGCCGATTCAGAGATTATTTCTTACTGTCGTCTTAGTCATCGAGCTACCCTCGCTTTTTTTGCAATGACTGAGCTCTTAGGTTATACAAATGTAAGAAGCTATGATGGCTCATGGACCGAGTGGGGAAGTCTTGTTGGCGTTCCAATAGAACGTTAGAACAGTATTTATTTTATTTACAATTATTCAGGAATTATTATGACTTTAACTGGACCAGGCGTTGAAAAGTTTCCTACTCTTTTTTCATCCTATAAATTGAAAAACTTGAACATATCAAATCGGTGTATCGTATCTCCTATGACAAGAACCAGCGCAACGGAGGATGGATTGGTTACTGACCAAATAGCAGAATATTACGCCAAATATGCAAGAAGCGGTTGGGGACTAATCATTACCGAGGGCACCTATATTGATTTTCGATATAGCCAAGGTTACACATACCAGCCTGGCATTGCTGATGAACGTCAGCAAGAATCTTGGAGAAAGGTAGTCGAGGCCTCACACGCAGCCGGGACGCCTATTTTTATGCAAATATTTCACTGTGGAGCCATTAACCAAGGTAATTACTGGGTTAAAGGGTCTATAGCACCATCTGTTGTAAAACCCAAAGGCGAGCAAATTCCTCGCTACCGAGGAGCAGCTGGGGGATTTCAAACTCCTAGAGAAATAACAAATGAAGAAATTGAGTCCGTCATCGAAAGTTTTGGAGAAGCGGCCAAAAGAGCAGACGAAGTGGGATTCGATGGGATAGAAGTCCATGGTGCAAACGGTTATTTACCTGATCAATTTCTAACAACATACACAAATCAAAGAGAAGATGACTATGGCGGGCAAATCGAGAATCGTATTAAGTTTCATTGCAAAATAATGACTGCTGTGAGGAATGCAGTCCCTAATAAACCTGTTGGAGTACGTATTTCGCAAACAAAGGTTAACGACTTTGAGTATAATTGGCCCGGTGGAACATCAGATGCTCAGGTTATTTTTTCAAAATTGGCAGAAACGGGAATAGACTTTATTGATTGCAGCGCCCACCTGGGCGTTACCCCTATATTTGACACTAAAAATAGTCTATCAGGTTTAGCTAAAAAGTATTCAGGTGTTCCCGTCATATCTAACGGAAAATTACAGGACCCAATTGTAGCTGAAAAAGCTTTGACCGAAGGTGAAGGAGATTTTGTAGCTATAGGAAAAGGTGCTCTCGCTGACTACGAGTGGCCACTTAAAATAGCCGCGGAAAACGATCCATTTCCATTTGATCCAGGTATGATAACGCCTTACGCAACCTTGGATTGTAATGAAGATTTCTGGACTAAAAATCCTGATGGAGTATCAACTGAAATAGTAGAAGCGAGGGATGCAGGTGAGAGGGCATAAATATAGTTTTTACCTTCCCGATTTCATGGCCAAAGCCACTATAATTGATAATGCACAAACTATAAAAAGAACAACAAAAATATCTTTGAAACCGTACATGTTTGACTGGACATAAATAACCTTATCTAAATACCCAAGAGCCATTGGCGCCTGCTCTAACAGAGGTAAGCCCGCATGAGAAAGTAAGTCCTTAACTTTATCCAATAGCTCCATGGTTTGGGTGTTTCCTGCATTTTGAAATGGAGTCAACATTTCACTAAAAAATTGTGTTCTTCTCTCTAAAAAGACAGCAAACAGATTCACTCCAAACGCCCCTCCAAGTTGGCGCATGCAATTTACTGTTCCAGAAGCTTGAGCGACCATATTAGCAGGAACAGGTCTAAGCGCACCAACGCTAACCGCTGGAAATACAAATATATTACCAAAACGTCCGACAAAAACCCAAAAAGTCAAAAACCAAAAACTTGTGTTCAGATCAGCAAACGAAGTCAGAAGCGCAGAAATAGCGATCAAAGCCATCCCTAGTGAAGCCAATAAAGAGATAGACATTCGATCACTCAAGTAACCTCCCAAAGGAAAGAGGAGTGCAAGAAGCACTTGAGGAAGTAAAATTAAACCGGCTTGGGTAGCTGATAGTCCCTGAACGGTTTGTACAAACAGTGGAACCATATAGGTTGTAACAAAGATAGATACGCCGAATAAAAAACTAACAATAGCTGCCGAAGCAAAGCGTAAGTTTAAAAAAAGCCGTAATTCAATCAAAGGCTCCTTTGCCCTTAACTCCCATAAAATAAAAATAATTAAAGTGAAAATTGATACCCACAGAAGCAATACAACTTCAAGAGAACTCCAACCTAATCTCTGTCCATTTACAAATGCAGTCAGGAAACCAACCGTTATTATCAACATCAGCGTGAAACCCAACCAATCAAACTTTGGAGTTTCTATTGAACGATCTCGGCCCGGAAGTGTAAAAGGGGAGAGAACTAAACCAATTAAAGCAAAGGGAAGAGCAATATAAAACGTATGACGCCAGCCATAAAGGTCTACAACAATTCCACCGAACAAGGGAGCAACAGCGGGAGCAAGGACTGTTCCCATGGCGAATATTCCCATCGCTTTCCCTCGTTGTTCGGGAGGAAATACTCTGAACATTGCCAACATTGAAATTGGCTGAACTATTCCCGCAGCGGCACCTTGTAAAACTCTAGAGAGGATCAAAATGTCTTCGTTCGGAGATATTGCGCCCAGTAAGGATGCAAAAACGAACAATGAAAGCACCGATATAAATGTAAACCTCAACCCTACTGCTTTATCTAACCAATCGATCATGAGCATCGTTGAGGTCATCGCCGCAAGAAAAGCTGTTGACATCCACTGGGCTGTTATTTGCCCCATACCGAAGTAGCCCATGATGTCAGGTATTGCAGTGTTAATTACAGTAATTGCCAGCGTAACCGCTACTCCTGAAGCAATGGCGGTGATAGTGACCAGCCACCTCTGCAACTGGCTACTATGTGCTGACATAGAGCTAACCGTCGTCAGCATCGATCTCTATATCTAATTCAACCATCATACCAGGCCGCAGATGATTACTTCTTTGCTTAATTTCAATGCGGACAGGAATACGCTGAGTAACTTTTGTAAAGTTTCCACTAGGATTAGGAGCAGGCAATAATGCAAACTGGCTCGTAGTCGCATCTCCGATACTAACTAATTTTCCAGAATAAATTTGATTCGGATAAGCGTCTACCTGAACCGAAACTAATTGTCCAAGTTTCAGGTTACGCAATCTAGTTTCTTTAATATTAGCTTCAATCCATACGTGACTAGGATCATGCATCAGGAAAAGTCGCTGCCCTGACTGAGCCATTTCACCCGAAGATATAAAACTCTTATCAATAACTCCGTCAATCGGACTTATGATATTAGTCTCATCTATCTGTATTTTCTTGCCATCAATTTTTGCAACCAGATGTTCCTTCTGGGCTATCTGTCTAGATAACTCATGCCGCAAGACATCGATTTCATCACGTGTAATCTCTGCAGACCTAAGCGCAGCTTCCGCTACCTTGACTTTAGCGGCAGCTTTTCTTGCCTCTTGGTTTTTCATTTCTACTCTAGTTTTAAGTAAGCGCCATTTTTTTATGGAAACAACACCCCTTTTTTTCAATGAATCAGCTCGATAAAAATCATCTTTAGCCAATTTAATGTTTAACTCACGAGCAGCAAATTCTGCTTTAGCCGCAGTTAGTTCCGATTTTCTTTCAACGACCAAAGCTACTCTTCTACGATCTAACATCCTTATCTGCGACTCAATTTGACGAATCTGGGCTAGTTTTCCATCTACCAGATATTTGAGTTCTCTTAATTCTATTTTCGCTTCCCGATCGTCAATTTTAAGCAAAAGGTCCCCAGACTTAACTTTATCTCCCTCTTTAACATTTAAGCTAATAATATTGCCTGCTGTGCTAGAGCTAATAGTTTTCATCTCTGTGTCAATTCGAGCATCCACCACATGAATATTATTTATTTGATCGAGGTACCAACTTATAACTCCTATACCGGAAACAGAGACTAACAAAAGTATTAGAACTGTTTTAAGAACGAATTTATTCCCGAAAGATCTCGCCTCTGGCTTTAGGTCGGGATTGGCATCAGAATTATCAGAAAGTTCGCTATTCGACATTGGTTCAACCAGAATTATAAGATTAATTAACTTTCTTATATGAAGAAACTTTTAGGCCTATATGCTTAAAAACGGTTAAGCAGACACTGATTTCTTCTTTAGTGAGATCACTAAGAAACTCGTCTCTAAAATCATTAATCGTTGTTTTAATTTCTTCTACTAATGGTCGACCCTTCTCTGTAATTGATATCACTTTTCGCCTTCGATCACTTTTAGATTCACTACGCTCTATAAGATTCATACTCTCTAAAGCGTCAAGTAAACGGACTAGAGTGGGTCCCTCAATGCCCATGCTTAATGCAAGATCTTTTTGAGAGAGCTCTTCACTACTTCGAGAAATATAATACAGTGTTAACCACCGTGACTGAGTCATCCCAATAGACATTAGATGCTTGTCAATAAGGCTTCTCCAAGACCAATAAAGCCTGCCAAGTTCAATATTAAAATTTTCTTTTTCTTCTGAATTAATAGTCATCGACATATACTTAGCATACTATTAGTTAGTATACTATACTATTATTTATTTATCTGATATGACATAATTATTGCAATTTAGTAGCTTTAAATTCCGTATCTATATCTCTATTGTTTAGATCATAATCTCTATAAATAATTCAAAGGGAGTTCCAGAATGGCTGAAGCATTTTTATGTGATGCAGTCCGCACACCTTTCGGACGTTATGGTGGAAGCCTATCAGAAATAAGAACTGACGATCTTGCCGCTACCCCACTTAAAGCGCTAGTTGCCCGAAACGAAAAAGTTGATTGGGAGGCTGTAGATGACGTCATTTATGGTTGTGTAAACCAGGCTGGTGAGGACAATCGTAATGTTGCTAGAATGGCCTCCTTACTGTCCGGATTACCAACTTCGGTTACTGGCGCAACAGTAAATAGACTTTGTGGTTCAGGTCTTGAAGCACTAACTGCAGCTGCAAGATCAATTAGAACAGGCGAAGCGGAAGTAGTGATCGCCGGAGGTGTAGAGAGTATGTCGAGAGCTCCTTTCGTCATGCCAAAGGCAACATCAGCCTTTAGTAGAGCCACAAAAATAGAAGATACAACTATAGGATGGAGGTTTGTTAACCCCAAAATGAAGCAAGAGTACGGAATAGATTCTATGCCAGAAACTGCTGAGAACGTTGCAGTTGAGTTCCAAATTAACCGTAGAGACCAAGATTCATTTGCTTTTAGATCCCAACAAAGAGCCAAAAACGCACAAAGCAACGGACGTCTTTCTAGAGAGATCATACCTGTTAGTGTACCTAAAAGACGAAGTGACCCAGTTATAGTTGATACTGATGAGCACCCGAGAGGAGAAACAACTCTGGATGTTTTAGCAAAACTACCAACGCCATTTAGAGAAGATGGAACTGTAACCGCTGGAAATGCATCAGGCGTTAATGACGGGGCCTGTGCCATGATAATAGCTTCTGAGGGTGCAATAAAAAAATATAGTCTTAATCCCTTAGCTAGAATTTTAGGAACAGCAACAGCAGGTGTACCTCCCAGAATCATGGGCTTTGGTCCAGCGCCAGCAACAAGAAAGCTTTTAGAACGCCTCAAAATTAAAGTTAGTGATATAGGAGTGATTGAATTAAACGAAGCTTTTGCTGCTCAAGCTTTAGCCGTGACACGAGATCTAGGTTTGCCCGATGATGCAGAACATGTAAACCCTAACGGAGGAGCAATAGCTCTAGGGCACCCTCTTGGAGCAAGTGGCGGCCGCCTAGCAATGACAGCAGCATATGAATTGCTGGATCGCAATGAGAAATACGCGCTATGCACAATGTGTATAGGAGTAGGCCAAGGAATAGCTACTTTGCTTGAAAGGGCTGCATAAATTTAATCATTAGTATCACTTGTTGGAATAACAAGGTCTATTTCATCATGTTCCATTATGGTTCTTAGATAGTGATCTTTGTCATCTAAAAACAGTTGCCTAGTAACCCCCTCAATAACTCTCGGAATTCCATAACGCATTGTAGTTACCGAACTTCCTGTCATGCCTAAACTAATTAGTGTACCTATTGTAAAGCAGTGAATATGATGAAGGTAGGGCGCTTCACCTGGAGTTTTTTCAATAAATTCAAAATTCTTTCCAAGATATGGATAACTTGATGCGGGCACAGACTCCTCCCCTGGTAAAGGAACAAATCTATCAGCCCACAAAGCAATTTTATCTGATAATAGAGACGTTTCCGCTCGTAAACTAAAATCATTAATGTGCCCTGTCGCTGCTATTATAAAGTCGACCAGGTGTTTATGCCCCCCGCAAGTTTCAATTAGAATGTCATTCCCACTATCACCATTTAATGAAACACTTTTCCAAGCGGCATCCTCATGCATTCGAAATCCTTCAAGAGCGTATGCTCTATCAAATGATTCTTGTGGAGGGGGCTGATGAGTTTGTAAAATATGCGCCGCGATACGCCAACGTTCCAAATCACTAAAATCAGAAAAATGTTTCAAGTAAGCAATATCGTCAAATGGCTTATGCGCGTTTATTTTAGCTATCTCACGCCTTCTAACAAATACATGTGCTTCTTTCGCTCCGGCCTCTAGTGCCGCCGCTGCATTGTCAAAAGCTCCAGCATTGGCACCCAGAACCGCTATTCTTTTTCCTTGAAGTAAATGAAAATTAATTTCACAATTTGCCTGCGAATAGCGTTCCTCGGGTAACGCGTCTTTAATCATCTCAGGAACATACCATTCCCCACAGCCCTCCAAACCATTTGCCAAAATAACTTCTCTCGCAAAAACTATGCCATCTTTCCCTTTGGCACCTGTTGATTTCAGAGGAACCTTGATCAGACTATTACTAGAACCTGGCTCATCCGCCTGTAAGGGGCCCACTTCTGTTTCATTCCATACTGGTATGTTAAGAACGTCTCTGTACCAGGTCAGATATTGATGCCATTCTACTGTAGGGAACTTTTCTAAGGCATCCCAGGCTTTAGATCCATATTTAGCAGTATACCAGGCGCGGGGAGTCAAAGATGGGATACCGAGATCGGGGCCAGTCAAATTAAGCGCCGTTCTCAAATGATGCATTCGAGCGTAGCTATTCCAGGGACCCTCCTTGCCCATTGGCTTAGAGTCTATCGCAATAACATTATTTATATTTTCTCTTTTGAGAGCGAAAGAAAGGGCTAAACCGCTTTGACCAGCACCAATAATCAGAACATCAAAAACCGGGGCCCCAGAATGATGATGGTGCTTCACAAGCCAAGGCTTCTTGGGATGATCTAACAAGTCTAAATCAACAAGAACCTGTTTGCTAAGTTCATATAACTTTGTTGTCTTTTGAAGATCTTCAGGCATGTATAACTCAAACTCACTAATCTATTATCATATGTATAGCAAATATAAGCCATAATTTGTAGTTACTCCTGTGAACATAACTTATCGCCTAAGAGTCAACAGGATCATAACCTAAAAGTCGTAGGTTCAAATTCTACCTCGTTTCTGATACCTTAGTTAATCTAATGAGTTCGGAATGAATATTCCGCCATTAGTTCTATTGATTAATACAAATCTAGGATAATAAAATGCGCCCGAACCGCCTTAAGCAAATCTGGAAATCTGGTAAACCTGCTCTTAATGGCTGGTGCCAAATACCCCACTCTTTGTCTACTGAGATGATGGCTCATCAAGGTTGGGATTCTATTACAATAGACTTACAGCACAGCGGAGTTACTGAATCAGAAGTCATATCAATGCTGCAAGCAATCTCAACAACTGAAGCAGTTCCTATGGTTCGCACGCCATGGAATGAGCCTGGCGTTATAATGCGTCTATTAGATGCAGGTGCATACGGCATTATTTGTCCAATGATTAATAATCGCAGCGACGCGGAAGATTTCGTATCTGCGTGTAAATATCCACCCGCGGGAATTCGTTCGAATGGTCCATTCAGAGCATTAATGTATGGCGGAAGTGATTACCAAAAGTTCGCAAACGAAGAAATAGTGACTTTAGCTATGATAGAGACACAAGAAGCAATGGAAAACTTAACTGAAATAGTGGCAACTCCTGGTCTCGATGGCGTTTATATCGGCCCATCCGACTTATCTATATCCCATGGAGAAGCCCCAATTCTTGACCACTTTGATGGACCAATAGTTCCATTAATAGCTCGCATCAGAGAAGAAGCTCATGCTGCGGACAAAATTGCTGGCGTTCATGGAGCCAGTTCGAAATATGCCATAAGAATGATATCAGAAGGTTTTAATTTAGTGACACCAACCTCTGACATTCGTCTAGTTGCAGCTGGAGCAGCTCAAATGGTTGATGAAATAAGAAGAGGGTAACAACTAGTGATATATTATGAAAAACTGATATATAAGTTATATATCTGGAAAACGATCACAACATATTAACTCCACTTACTCTTTTTCTCCCACACCGCAACACTAATTGACATCATGGGTGGAACAACAGCTAGTGTAAGTACAGCAGATAACGCCAGTCCTCCAACGACAACAGAGCCCAGACCACGGTACAACTCAGAGCCTGCTCCTGGAAAAACCACCAAAGGCAGCATACCAAAGACCGATGTTAAGGTTGACATAAAAATAGGCCTAATCCTGTTTCGTGTAGCCAGAGTTATGGCCTCGTCTGCCGACATTCCCTGTTTGCGAATATGTAATAAGGTTTGATGAACCAGTAGTATCGCATTGTTTACGACTATACCAATTAGAATGACAAAACCTAACATGGTCAACATATCCAGTGGCTGAAAAACCGATTTATTTAATAGGGCTAAGCCAGCCAACCCTCCAGCTGCCGCTATGGGCACAGATAACAAAATTATCAAGGGATACACAAAACTCTCGAACAAAATGGCCATTACTAAATAAACTATAACTACTGCTAGAAGTAGGTCGATGACAATCTCATTCCAAGTTTCTGTTAACTTATCAGCCGTACCACTAACCCTAAAACGAACCCCTTCAGGCATCCCAGCCACCTCAATAGGTTTAATTACCTGACCTCTAATTAGCTCAATAGCTTTTTGCAAAGGCATAGAATCTGAAGGAGTCACTCTCAATGTCATAGTTCTAACTCGTTCTGAGCGGCGAATTTCGGTTGGACCGCTTGTTACTGTTACCTTTGCAAGGCTATCTACAGGTATTAAACGACCTTCACGTGTTACCATGGGCAAAGAACCAATTTCTTGCGTAGCGTTAATTTGATCGAGTTCGCCCATAAGCGTCAGATCGATTCTTTTCCCATCTACGGTAATCTCAGAAACTCTTAACCCGTCATTAAAAGCATCTATAGATTGACCCAGTTCCTGCGCAGTTAGACCATTGTCTGCAAGAGCAATTGGATCTGGTTCTACCCTTATCTCAGGTGCCCCTAGTGTTAGGCTTGGCAGCGGACGTGTTCGGTGTCCATCTTTAGGAGGCAACAGTTGCATTAACTTAAAAAAAGCCCTTTTTCCTACTTCATAAATAAGAGGTAGCTCAGGCCCAGACACGTCAATATCTACCGCACGCCCTCCTCCTACCGAACGACCAAATAATGAAGGTTGAAAGACAAATGCAAATGTTCCAGGCTCTTGAAATGCTGCCTTCTGCATAATTGGGATGAGATCCCTCACACGAGTTGAGTCTTGCGCTGTTCCACCAATGAAAGCTCTGCCATTAAAATCAACTCGTATAAAACGCTGGAATGTTGGAGAATCATCTTTTACATCTGTTTCTTTGACTTCAGTTGCCCAATTTTCACGAGTTCTATTTGCGATATTTTCTGTGAGCTTACTCACTGTGTCTAGGTTATATCCTGCAGGCGGCTGAACAAAACCAAACACAAAGTTCCGATTTCCAGTCGGCAAATAATCTAGCTTTGGTAAAAATAAAATTGTTGAAGCAATAGAAAGACCAGTAATTAGAACAACAACTCCAATGGCAGAGATTTTTGATTTTACAACCAGTCGAGTAAAAAATATCCAGAACCTGGTAAACCCGCTTGCAAAATGATCAAGCACAGGGATTCTGAGAGATTCACTCTCACTGTAGCTTTTAACTAAAAGTCGATTTGATAAAGCGGGTATTAAGGAAATTGAGACTATAAGGGAAAGAAGCACCGACACAGATATTGCAACTGCAATATCACGAAAAAGTTGTCCTACCTCCAGATCCATTAAAAAGATTGGAATAAAAACCATAACTGTCGTCAGAGCGGAAACTAATACAGCTGGCCAAACTTCAATTGCCCCTTGATAAGCTGCTTCGGAACGAGAAAGTCCACCCTGCCTAAGTCGAAAAATATTTTCAAGAACAACTATAGCTGCATCAACAACCATACCCACTGCAAAAGCAATACCTGCTAAGCTAATCACATTTAGTGAGCGGCCCAACAAAGCCATAGCAACAAATGAGCCGATTACAGACACGGGGATAGCTAAAGAAATAACAAGGGTTGGGCGCCATGATCTTAAAAATAAGAGTAATACGACTGCAGCTAATACTCCGCCAACAAATATATTCTGCTGAACCAATCTAATTGCAGAGTTAATATAAACTGTTTCATCATATACATTTCGTACCTTCAACCCCACATCATTTAGGACTCCCTCACCTAACTCTTTTACCGCAACATGCACTTTAGACATTGTTTCTAAAACGTTCGCGCCTTGAGAACGGGTCATGTTAAAAGCCATAGCTCTCTCGTCAAAGTTATGAGCTATAGCACGCGCTTTTTTATATGACAGGTAAACCTGAGCTACATCACCAACAGTTACTCTGCCTATTCTTTCTTTGCCTGATATGTACTCGGAACGAAGGACTATATTACGCACCTGATCGGGCCTATTTAAATCTCCTTCAGTGCGCACAACATAGCTTCGTTTACCCTCTTCAACATTTCCCCCAGATATGGAGGCATTTTCTGCCCTAACACGTTTTAAAACATCCGAAACAGTCAGACGATATTGTGCTAATCTTTGTGCATCAACAACAATTCTTAATTCACGCTTAGTTTCTCCATAAATATTAACAGCAGATATGCCTTCAATACGTTCGATTCTCTCCTGAACAACATCTTCTAAAAAATCACCATAGGTTATCATATCACGATCGTTCCCTGGCTTTCGTGTAAGCAAAAACCAGGCTATGGCATTGTCATCGGTGCCTGATGTTCTCAATAGAGGCTCATTCGCCTCTGCAGGATCCCCTGTGACACGATCAAGCCGATTAGCGACCAACAAAAGAGCTTTGTCCATATTCTGACTGGGGGCAAATTCTAAAGTAACTTCAGCTCTCCCAGTTCTGCTTCGACTTTGCATTGAGCGAATGCCCTCGAGTCCCTTTAGCACTTCTTCTTGACGATTAACTATCTCACGCTCAACCTCTGCCGGAGCAGATCCTGGCCAGAAAGTTTGCACAATTATCACCGGTTGACGCACATCAGGAGCCATCTGTATTGGTATACGTTGTAAGGCCACATAACCAAACAAAACCACCATCAACACAACCGCGACTATCGCTACCGGACGATTAATAGAGAAAGAAATGAGATTCATATTAGTTTTGTCCTACCCACCTAAAATCTATTAATCACTTGATAATCTAACACTTTGCCCAGGGCGAAGATTCTCATTTCCTCTTATAACCACAGAGTCTCCCAGCTTTAAACCAGACAAAACAACAAAACGATTACCAATCGACTGACCAAGTTTCACTGTTTTAGGAATACTCTGCTGGTTTCTGACCAAAAAGACCTTATTGACTCCGTCACGTTGAAGAACTGCGTCCTTAGATACAGTTATGACCTTAGAACCTCTTCCAATTGGTACGTTCAAAGTAACATTCTGATTAGCAGCTAACGATAAATTCAAAGAAGAAAAGTCTGGTTTAAATCTTACCATTCGCGTTCTAGTTCTAGCGTTTTCGTCAGGTATAACTGCATGTACTGATGCTTTATGAAAATCTTCCCCATTGAGAGTTAATTGTAGGGTGTAACCAGGTTTAAGTTTACCTAGCTTTGCATGAGGAACTTCAGCTTCAACCATAACGCTTTTATCATTAATTAAACCCACAACAGGGTTACCTATTTTCAAGAATGCCCCAACCTCGGTATATTTTGTACTTACTACACCTGGATAAGGCGAACGAATCTGACTGTCTTTTAGATTAATTATTGAACGTTTTAACTGTGCTTGAGCCTGAAGTAATTGTGCCGCTGTTTCACCCACTTTACTTGTTTGTTTTACAACCTCTTGAATAACCTCTAAATACTTTGCCTGAGAGAAAGAAGATGACTTTCGAATAACTTTTAATCGATTTAGCTCAAGATTGCGTTTCTCTAAATCTGCTTTTGCACTATCAAGTCTGGCAATTTGCTGGGAAACAATAGCTTCATTTCGATCACGTTCAACTAATAAAATTTCAGTATCCAATTCAGCCAATAATTGACCCGTTTTAACTCGGTCTCCAACTCCAACATAAATCTTTTTTACAGGACCGCTAATCCGTGTTGCTACAGGCCCAAACTCATTAGACACGACACGGCCTAGAACTGGTACAGTTTGGGTCGTAACCTCCTCAATTACTGCATCAACAAATACATTAGCTTTTGGACCACCTCTATTTTTTTTCTTTCCGGCACCACCACGAAAAAAATTGAATAGCTCCGTGCCATTAAGGGAACCACTTTTATCCTTATCAATAACATCGAAGTTTGAGCTTACTGGCCCCCTAGCTTCACTGCGCTCAATTAAATTATTATTGTTCTTATCTAAATTTTTTGCCATTCCAGACAATTTTCTAATTTCCTGGGCATGTAAAACAGGGGTGTCATTTAAAACAGATTCAGAAACGAAAAGAATTAAAAAGCTGGTGAAAATGATTCCAATTTTAATAAATAATGTTTTCAATTTTTTTCTCAATATATTTTACTTTTTTAGCAGTGCTAATATAGAAACAAGTGAATTCCATTCCAAAATGAAATTTATTTAGTAGATAAAACTGGATCTCTATTTCAAAGCATAGATAATTTTGGCATTATAGGTTTAATAACTAATATTTCTTTTATCAATGTAAACATATATTTACTTACAAAACTAATTTCTAAAACCATTCATGACTACAATTTTATATACGCACCCAGCCTGTCTAGATCACGACACCTCACCTAACCATCCAGAATCGGCAAATCGATTAAGAAAAATTCTGGAGGCTTTAGAAAGCCCAAAATTTGATAGTCTTATCCGACAGGAAGCTCCCCTTGCTACCCTAGAACAAATACAAGCTATACATCCTAAGGAACATGTAAACTCTATTTTTTCTAAAATCCCTTCTTCTGGCTACTGCAAAATTGACGCAGACACTATTGTATCAATGGATTCTAAGGAAGCGGCTTTAAGATCTGCAGGCGCTGTGATTGCAGCAGTTGATTCAGTAATGTCCAAAGAGGCTAATAACGCCTTTTGCGCCATAAGACCACCCGGGCACCATGCAGAGACTAATCGATCTATGGGTTTTTGCTTATTCAATAATATAGCGCTTGGTGCAGAACATGTCATGAAAACTTATGGGCTGAAAAAAATAGCAGTAATTGACTTTGATGTTCATCATGGCAATGGAACTCAAGAAATATTTATGAAAAATCCGAACCTGTTTTATGCTTCAACACACCAATCCCCACTTTATCCAGGAACAGGTAACGTTACTGAAATAGGACCTAATAAAAATATAATTAATTGCCCGCTACCCCCTGGCTCGGGCTCTGAGGAATTTAGAGAGGCTATGTACTCATTAATTTTACCATCGTTAATTGAGTTTGCCCCTCAGTTTCTTTTTATCTCAGCTGGATTCGATGCACATATCAAAGATCCGTTAGCGCAGATGGAATTAACTAATGAAGATTTTGCTTGGATCACAGAAAAGTTATGTGAAGTATCTGAACAATGTTGTTTTGGTCGAATAGTTTCCGCGCTAGAGGGTGGATATGATTTAAACGCTTTAGCAGAGGCAACAGCTGAACATGTGGAGACCTTGATGGCGCTATCTTAAGCTTGACCCTAAACCTGACAAAGATAAACTCATCTAAGACAAAATGGAGAGCTCAATGACGGCTAGTAAGAAAAATAAAGAAATACCTGAAGAAATTTCCTCTCTGTCTTTTGAGAAGGCTCTTAGTCAACTTGAAGACATAGTCAGACAACTAGAGGGAGGAGAAAAGGGTCTGGAAGAGGCTTTGGAAGCATATGAGAAAGGCGCTTTACTGAAAGAACATTGTGAGGACAAGCTTAAAAAAGCTCAATTGAGGGTAGAAAAAATATCTTTATCCTCTAACGGGGAACCAAAATTAAGCCCAGTTGAAGTAGACTAAGCTGAAATGGCATCTTATCCACCTAGTGCAATCACAAAGGTTGCGTCTTCAGTTGATAAAGTTTTAGAAACAGTAATGACTCCGTCAGATGCAGTAGCCTCGGAACTTTGGGAAGCAATGCGATATGCCTCACTATCTGGTGGCAAGAGGTTACGCCCATTTTTTGTCGTGCAGTTTGCCTCATTATGTGGAGTTGAACAGAATCAATCTTTAAGAACTGCTGCAGCCGTTGAAATGATTCATTCATACTCTCTTGTGCACGACGACTTACCAGCAATGGATGACGATGATATTAGACGAGGAAGACCCACCGTGCATAAGAAGTATGATGAAGCGACCGCGATACTTACTGGGGATGCCCTTCAATCTCTCGCTTTTGAGTTACTATCTGACCCAATGACTCATCCCTCTCCAACTGTAAGGTGTGAACTAATATATGGCTTAGCTAAAGCCAGTGGAGGGAAAGGAATGGCTGGAGGCCAAATGCTTGACCTTAATGCACATAAAAAAGACTGGGATATAAAACTCGTAAATGACCTGCAATTAATGAAGACTGCTGCATTATTCGGTTTCGCCTGCGAAGCAGGAGCCATTCTTGGAGAATCCTCAGCCGAGGAGAAAAATAATCTCAAAAATTTTGGTATTAATTTTGGCCTAGCCTTTCAAATCACTGATGATTTACTAGATATAACAGGGAGTGAACATCTAGCAGGTAAAGCTTTGGGAAAAGATGAGGCAAAAGGAAAGGCGACTTTTGTAGAGCTAGATGGAATTGATGGAGCACTTAAAAATGCTGCGAAATTTTGCCACAACGCTATGGAAATATTAGACTTATATGGCGATAATGCAGAAGTATTACGTAATGTTGTGCGTGGGGTTATTGGTCGCCAAATGTAAAATGGGCCAAAGCCCATAATCATATAGGATAGGCTTTTGGACAACAAAATAAGAACGCCACTCTTAGACTCGGTGAACACACCATCCGACTTGAAAAAACTAAAGCCTGAAGAGTTAAAACAGGTTGCAGATGAACTACGCCAAGAAACAATAGATGCTGTTTCTATTACTGGCGGCCATTTAGGAGCAGGACTTGGTGTAGTTGAACTAACCGTTGTCTTACACTATGTTTTCAATACTCCGGTTGATAGACTCATTTGGGATGTCAGCCATCAAACGTATCCCCACAAAATAATTACGGGACGCCGCAACAAAATCCGTACTCTTCGTCAAGGGGGAGGACTTTCCGGTTTTACTCGTAGAATAGAAAGTGAGTTTGACCCTTTTGGCGCTGCACATAGTTCAACCTCTATTTCTGCAGGTTTGGGGATGGCAATAGCTAGAGATTTATCTGGTGCTTCTAACAACGTAATTAGTGTAATTGGGGACGGAGCAATGAGCGCTGGCATGGCATATGAAGCAATGAACAATGCCGGTTCAATGAACAGTCGACTGGTTGTAGTGTTAAATGATAACGATATGTCGATTGCGCCTGCAGTGGGGGCGTTTAGCGCATACCTATCGCGCCTGATCTCGTCTAAGGGATATCGATCTCTTCGAAAAGCCGCCAAAGATGTCGCTAATCATCTTCCAAAAGGACTAGAGCAAGTTGCACGCCGAGCTGAAGAATACGCTCGAGGTTTTGTAACTGGTGGAACTTTATTCGAAGAGATGGGTTTCTATTATATAGGACCTATTGATGGACATAATATTGACCACCTATTACCCGTATTTCGTAATGTACGTGATAGCAAACAAACTGGTCCAGTCCTAGTTCATGTAGTAACACAAAAGGGAAAAGGTTTTGAGTCAGACCGAGGCGCAGGAGAAAAATACCATAGCGTCAACAAATTTGACCTTGTAACAGGCACACAGGCAAAAGCACAACCTAAAGCTCCTAGTTACACAAGTGTTTTTTCAGACTGTTTAATAAAAGAGGCGGAGTCTGATGAAAAAATTATTGCTATTACTGCAGCAATGCCCTCAGGAACCGGTCTGGATAAATTTAAAGAGAGATTCCCTGATAGGTGTTTTGATGTTGGCATTGCAGAACAACATGCAGTAACTTTTTCAGCTGGTTTAGCGGCCGAGGGATATAAGCCCTTCGCAACTATATACTCAACTTTTTTGCAACGAGCTTATGACCAAATTATACATGATGTCGCCATACAAGAGCTCCCTGTAAGATTTGCGATTGATCGTGCTGGACTAGTTGGGGCTGATGGCGCAACTCATCATGGATCATTTGACATTACATACCTGGGATGCCTGCCTGGGTTTGTGTTAATGGCTCCAGCAGATGAGCTAGAACTAATGAACATGATCGCAACTGCGGTGAGTATAGATGATAGGCCTTCAGCATTTAGATATCCGAGGGGAGAAGGACAAGGTGTTAGCTTACCCTCAAAAGGTGAGGTTTTAGAAATTGGAAAAGGTAGAATAATTCGTGAGGGTACTGCCGTGGCTATCTTGTCCTATGGAGCTAGGCTATCCGAATGCCTCAAAGCAGCCAATGAATTAGCCTCTCGTGGACTATCTGTTACTGTAGCAGACGCTCGTTTTGCTAAACCGCTAGACTCGGAGCTATTATATCAATTAGGTCGAGAGCATGAGGTTCTAATAACAGTTGAAGAAGGCTCAATCGGCGGCTTTGCAAGCCAGGTAATGACGTCTCTAGCAAATCAAAATATGCTGGGAGATGGATTAAAAATCAAACCTATAACCATACCAGATATTTTTATTGACCATGACACTCCTTCTAAACAATACTTACGTAGTGGTCTTGTAGCTACGAGTATAGTTAAAAATGCCCTGAATGCTTTAGGTCGTGACTACGAAGAACTCCCTGTTAGAGCTTGATTTTTGAGAATAGATTCAGGACATAAATTGACACCTGAAGTTGAAGATCATGAAAAAATTCACTCAAACGAGCAAACATCATATTAGAGTCGATTTGGCACTAGTAGAAAAAGGGCTCGCCAAAAACCGTAGTCGTGCACAGGCGTTAGTTCTTGCAGGAAAAGTATTTTCTGGAGAGCAAAGGATTAATAAGGCAGGCATGTTGATTCAAAAAGACATGCCCTTAGAAGTCAGAGGACAAGATCATCCCTGGGTAAGTCGGGGTGGAGTAAAACTTAACCATGCATTAAATCAATTTCAAATAAACGTAGATCATAAAATTTGTTTAGACATTGGCTCTTCAACTGGGGGTTTTACTCAAGTTTTGTTGAGTCGTGGCGCCCTACGAGTCTATTCTGTAGATGTAGGTCATGGTCAACTAGATTGGAAACTCCGAACTGATAATCGAGTTATTTTACTCGAAAAAACAAACGCACGTCATTTATCTATAAATGAAATTCCCGAGCAAATTGACTTAATCGTATGTGATGCAAGCTTCATAGGGTTAGAGACTTTACTACCTTCTGCCTTAAGTCTTGCTTCTCCAAACGCTATATTATCCGCACTGATTAAACCCCAATTTGAAGCTGGAAAAGATCAAGTAGGCAAAGGAGGGATTGTCAAAAACCCAGATGTTCATGAAGCCGTCTGCAAACGAATCTCAAGTTGGATAAATAGTTTACCCGAATGGAAATCGCTAAATATTATCGAAAGTATTATAGCCGGAGCAGAAGGAAACAAAGAGTTTTTTATACATGCTGAACGCAAAAAAATTTGATGAAAAACTACAAAGAATTAGAAACATCAATTACGCACCTTGGTGAAAAAGGAGATGGCATAGCCTTAACAACTGAAGGACAAGTTTTTGTTCCGATGACCTTGCCTGGCGAAAAAGTGCGCATCCGAATAGAAACGTCTGCTAAAAAAGGCAGAAAAATTGATTTACTAGAAATTATTGAAGAATCCAAACATCGCTTAGTCCCCCATTGTAAATATTTTGGTGCTTGCGGAGGTTGTGTCATCCAACATCTGTCCATTGAACCCTACCTTCAATGGAAACAAGCCATAATTGTAAAAGCTCTAAAGAATAAGAGAATTGATAGCGATTTAATTCAGCCTACAATAGCCACCCAGGCTAATGGCAGGCGTAGAACAGAGCTAACCGCCACTAAAACAAAAACTCTTAATAATAAGCTGACCTTTGGTTACACTGCGCGCTCAACTCATAATGTCGTTGATATTACAGAATGCCCAATATTAACTTCCACATTAGATAGTATTATTCAGCCTCTTAGGATTCTAGTAGAAAAAATTCTGCAGCCAGGATCATCTTGTAAGATTATGCTTACCGAAACAGAGGTCGGAATCGATATGCTAATAAGCAGCAAAAATGATCCCAATCCGCATCACTTAAGTGGTCTTTCTAACTTTGCTATAAACCACAATCTCGCTCGAGTGTCCTGGAGATCGGATAATAAAAGAACGGAGCCCATATACCAAGAAAGAGTTCCAACAGTAGATTTTGATGGAATTTCAGTCGTTCTTCCACCAGGTTCATTTTTACAGACTAGCGTTCAGTCTCAACGACTCATAACCTCATTAGTTATTAAATACACCGGAGAAATAACACTACATAAGAAAGTAGCCGACCTGTTTTCAGGACTAGGTACTTTTACATTACCTCTTGCCAAAAGAGGTGCTCAAGTTCATTCAATTGATATTTCTGGAGAAACACTAGAAAACTTGTTAGCTGCAAGTGGAATGGCTGGTTTCAGTGGAAGGGTAACAACTGAAAAACGTAACTTAATGAAACACCCTCTTTCGCCCGCAGAACTTGCCTTTTATGAGATAGTGATTTTTGATCCTCCGCGTGCAGGCGCAGAGGCGTTAGCAAAAAACTTAGCTGTTTCCAAAGTTCCAATAATTATTGCTGTTTCTTGTAATGCTAAAACTTTTGCTCGAGATGCAGAAATCCTTATATCGGGAGGATATGAAATGGTGGAGCTGACCCCTGTAGACCAATTTGTTTTTAGTAACCAAATTGAATTATTGGCTAGATTTCAGCATAAATAACTAGAGAAAAATAGAATGAATAATAATTCTGCCCAATCCTGAATTTTTCAAATTCGCGAGTTCCCTGAATATTTTTAATTCTACTTGTCACCAATCATTGACTATTCTCATTAGTTTGTCTCATCAACGCTCGTGTCTGGTAGTCGATTCATGCCAAAATAATTTTCATTTGGAAGCATACCGAGCCCATGCGTCATCCTATTTGTGTAGTTAAAGTACGCGACTGTATCAGTAATATCGTAAACATCTTCATAGGAAAAACCGACCTTGTACAAAGCCTCCCTATCCTCATCGCCTATGTGCCAAGGTTCAGAAGTCATATTCCAGGCAAAATCAAGCATAGCTCTATGACGTTCTGAAAGGTTTAATTCCCTATAATTGGTCATTAAAATATCCCCAAACACTGGATCCTCGGATAGCTCTCTGACTGCTTGGCCATGCGAAGTGATGCAATACACACAGTGATTATGACAAGAAACCACGACGGCAATCATTTCACGCTCTAACCGAGATAGACCAGTGTCTTCGCTCAACATTAATTGATTATATTTACTTATGAAAGTTCTCAGAGATTCCTGACGTAATGCTTTGGCACGTATTACATTCGGAACCAGTCCCAGTTTTTCTTCACACACTTTCATATATTTTTGAATATCGTCATCAAGGGTATCAGTCTCAGGGACCGGTAGTTTAGAGATTTCTTGTAATTGAGGAAGAGTTTTTGGTGTTTTACTCATAATCATAACTCCCAATTAAAGGCTTTTAGTCAAAGTAGTAGTCATTATTTACAGTTATAAAGATTATCCAGCTTTTACATGTCTGAGTATTCGTACCAATTACCTTAGACTTATTACAATGAAAAATAAAATAATCACTTTAACGCTTAGATTACTTTCCTTGTTCAATTAGACCTTAGTAAAAAGTCAGAGCTTTTGCCTGTACTACATTAGGTAGATTTGCAACTGCTTTTAACACTTCTACATTTACTTCAACATCAACTTCAACTAAGGCTATGGCGTCCCCACCTGGTTTAGTTCTGCCTAGATGGAACGAACCAATATTAATACCCGCTTCACCCAAAATAGTACCCAGGCCACCAATCAAACCAGGACGGTCATCATTATTCACATATAACATATGAGAGCTTAATTCTGCCTCAATCGGTACACCCTTAACATTGACCAACCTAGGCTTATCCTCTCCGAATAAAGTTCCTTCAACGCTTCTTGTTTGATTTTCAGTCGTAATAATCAGTCTAATAAGAGTCTGATAATTGGATTGTCTATCATGACGAACATCAGAAACTTCTATTCCCCTCTGTCCAGCCATCACTGGAGCACTCACCATGTTAACCCCCTCCAGTAAGGGAGACAAAAGTCCTTTGAGGACAGCTGCATTCAGGGCTTTGGTGTTAAGTTCTGCAGCATGACCTTCATACTCAATACGCACAGATTTTATGCCAGATTCTGTCATTTGACCCGCAAAACTGCCTAATTGTTCTGCTAACTTCATATAAGGTTTTAAACGAGGAGCATCTTCCGCGCTGACAGAAGGCATATTCAGTGCATTGGCCACCGCACCTGTGAGCAAATAATCTGCCATTTGTTCTGCCACCTGTAAGGCCACATTTACCTGAGCCTCAGTAGTAGAGGCTCCAAGATGGGGGGTACACACCAAATTTGGGGTACCAAAAAGAGAGTTATCCTTAGCTGGCTCAACTTCAAACACATCAAGAGCAGCTCCTGCAACATGTCCCTCTTCAAGGGCAACCCTTAAGTCCTCCTCAACGACCAGTCCACCTCGAGCGCAATTAATTATACGAACCCCCTGTTTGGTTTTTGAAAGCGCTTTCGCATCAATTATACCTCTGGTCTGATCCGTCAATGGTGTATGCAGGCTAATAAAATCAGCTCGTTGCAATAATTTATCAAGAGTGACCTTTTCAACGCTAATATCTCTTGCATGCTCAGGAGTTAGAAATGGATCGTAGGCTATTACCTTCATCTTTAAACCATGAGCACGTTCTGCCACGATCGAGCCAATGTTACCACATCCAATTATACCAAGTGTCTTACCAGTTACTTCAACACCAACAAACTTTGATTTTTCCCATTTACCGGCCTGAGTTGACAAGTCTGCCATAGGAATTTGTCGGGCTAACGCCATAATCATAGCAATAGCGTGCTCAGCTGTCGTTATAGCGTTACCAAAAGGAGTGTTCATTACAACAACTCCATTTGCAGTAGCTGCTTCTATATCTACATTATCCACTCCAATCCCGGCGCGACCTATAACCTTTAGGTTCTTGGCCTCCGCTAGGATAGCAGATGAGACTTTTGTAGCTGACCGGACTGCCAACCCTTCATAATCATTGATACAAGAAATTAGTTCGACTTCCGTTAGGCCTGTACGAACATCAACATCTATACCACGATTAACAAACACCTCTTCGGCGAGAGAGCTCATAGAATCAGAAATTAAGATTTTAACCATTAGCTTTCAACCTCAGATAGATTATAAGTTCTTTCATATGTTCAACTTTTCTAGACTTGAAATTCAGACTTTACTTCAGAATATGCCCAGTCTAACCAAGGAACCAATGCTTTTAGGTTTTCCGTTTCTATTGTGGCTCCTGCCCATATACGTAAGCCAGGTGGTGCCGAACGATAGGCACTAATATCATAAGCCACCTTTTCTGATTCCAACAAAGAAGCAATAGAATTAGCAGCGTTGGTTCTTTTTTCTTCACTCAAATCTCTAAACCAGGGATCAATAATTTTTAGGCATACACTAGTCGACGACCTATGGCTTTTTTCTTCAGCAAGAAACTCAACCCAGTCTGACTTAGAAACCCATTCACTGAGTATATTCAAGTTTTTATCACAACGAGATATTAAGGCAGGCAAACCGCCAATACTTCTAGCCCAAGATAGAGCATCTAACTGATCCTCAACACATAACATTGAAGGAGTGTTAATGGTGCTCCCATTAAATATTTCCTCAGTTATCTTTCCATTTTTGGTGAGCCGAAAAATTTTAGGCATCGGCCACGATGGCACATAGGAAACTAACCTTTCAGCAGCGCGGGGACTGATAACCAGCATGCCATGTTGTGCTTCCCCACCTAGTACTTTCTGCCACGACCAAGTCACTACATCCAGCTTGTTCCATGGAATGTCCATAGCAAAAACAGCAGAGGTAGCATCACATATGGTTAAGCCTTTTCTTTTATCAGATATCCAGTCACCATTGACAACCCTGACACCGGATGTGGTTCCATTCCAAGTGAAAACACAATCTCTATCAGAATCAACTTGTTCTAAATCAACTAATTGACCATAAGGAGCTTCAAAAACTCTTACGTCCTGGAGTTTTAACTCTCCAATGATATCCGAAACCCATCCAGTTCCGAAGCTTTCCCAAGCCAGTACATCAATGCCTACTGGCCCCAATAATGACCAAAGAGCCATCTCGACAGCTCCAGTGTCAGAAGCAGGAACTATTGCTATTCGATAATCTTCTGGAATTCCCAGTAATTCACGACTTTCATTAATCACCCTTGTGAGTTTAGACTTAGGAGCCTTAGAGCGGTGGGATCTACCCAAGTCAGCGTCAGACAACACCCCAATATCCCAGCCAGGGCGCTTTGCGCAGGGCCCAGATGAAAAATGGGGGTTGGACGGCCGAATAGTCGGTTTTACTTGTGTGTTTTGCATTTAAGCGCCCCTTTCAGAACGCCGCCCCTCGTTGGGGAGGGATGGCCCAGTAACATACGTAAACAGTTTCTCATTAAGGTCAATGGACGCTTTGTCGCATGTTACCGAAATTAGTCCAAATTGCTCTTAATGCTCAGGTTAAAAATATAACGCCCTAACTAGACAAGAAGTTTGTCGTAAAATTCCTAATTTCGAAGTCGGTATTATCAATAGAACTAAAATTTGAATTTAATCTAATTTCTTTTTCGAACCATAATTATAGTCGTAAAAATAGCAACAACACCGCCTTTATTACTTATGGTATATTGAAAATGTACAATACCGCGATCTGATCTGCTTTTAGACACTCGGCAATCAGTTATTTCAACTAAAGTATTTAACACATCTCCTGGCCTGACAGGTGCCAACCAACTTATATCCTTCATACCTGGACCCCCTAGGCTAGTGCCTTTTAGCAGCCCTGTTCTTAACCACTGCCCTGCGGCAATTGCTATTGTTTGAAACCCACTTGCAATTAATCCTCCATATACTGACTTTTCAGCTGCGTCTTTATCAATGTGGAAAGGTTGAGGGTCATATTTTTCTGCAAACGCTATAATTTCTGATTCGGAAATTGTTACTGGATCGGTGGTGAATTTTTGTCCAAGATACAAATCTTCTAAAAATAACCCTGACATCATTTTACCCCCAAATTATGGCGTCTTAATAAAAAAGTGGTACTAATAAACTCAACAGCAGGCGATCCATTCGCAGACATCAAAAACTTTAATCTTATTATCCCCCTGTCTTGCTTTGTTTTTGACTCACGTACTTCAAGAACTTCAACAGTTGTAGTCAAGGTATCTTCTGGCCTTACTGGTAACAGCCAGTCCACCTTATCTATACCTGGGCCTCCAAGTGATGATTCGGTGATGTACCCAAGCCGGATAAACTGACCAAATGCCACCGCTATCGTTTGAAGACCACTAGCAATTAAACCGTTATAAGGGCTAGAGATTGCCTTATCTGGATCCAGGTGAAAACTTTGAGGGTCATAAAGTTTAGCAAATTTTATAATTTCTTCAGTACTTAAAAATGTTGGATCAGTATCTATTATTTCTCCAACCGTAAAATCTTCTAGGTATTTTGTAGACAATGAAACCTCTTAAACTTTCAACAGATTTAAAATTAACACTAAAATCCTTATGTAAATTAGGCTAAATAAAGCACTGGTTATTCAAAAAACTCTTAGTTTATCTAATAAGGCAGCAAAAGGCTTTACTGTAAAATCTTGAATGTTAATTTTTGAATTACCCTTATAGCTAAGTAATAATTTTCTTCGTATCAACTGTTACTGAATGATTAACTGGCCCATGGCCAGAGCCAAAACGAGGCGCTGTAGTAATCGCAGCCAATAAGTAAAATCGTGCGTTAGTTACCGCACGCACAAGATCATCACCCTTAGCAAGGCCAGCGGCAATCGCAGAAGCTAGTGTACAACCAGTTCCATGAGTATGGGGGGTATTAATTCTTGGCCCCTTAAAAGGAATCACACAATCATCCATTAATAATAAATCATTAATCATAGCACCTTGTATATGAGCGCCTTTGACTAAAACTGCCTTCGCCCCCATTTTAAGTAGCGCCTCTCCGGCTTTTTTTTGAGAATTTAGGTCTATTACTTCAATTCCAGTTAACATTGATGCTTCAGGGGCATTTGGCGTCAAAACGGTTGCTAATGGTATGATTCGCTTAATCAGCGCACTGCTGGATTCTTCATCTAATAGTATTGCCCCCCCCTTGGCCATCATCACTGGATCAGCGACCAAAGGTAAACCTTCCGCATTTTTCTCGATCGTATCTGCAACTGCATTTATCACGTCAATATTGTGTAACATTCCAGTTTTAAGACAATCGGCACCGATATCATCTAAAACAACAACCATTTGTTTGGCTATAAAGCTAACCTCTACAGGATAAATTTCATGGACACCCAAGGTGTTCTGTGCTGTCAGGGCAGTAATAGAAGTAGCAGCAAAGCCTCCTAAGGCAGTAATAGTCTTAATATCTGCCTGAATACCCGCACCACCACCAGAGTCAGAGCCAGCAATAACTAAAACTTTTCCTTTCATTTTAGATAACAGTCCAAAAACAAGTTTGATTAGTTTTTAATAGCATTTCTTTCCAAAATTTCCACTATATCATCTACAATTAACTCAATCTTAGATTTTTCTTTGCCCTCAGCCATTATTCTAATAACAGGCTCAGTTCCAGACGGTCTAATTAATAGGCGGCCTTCTTTTCCCAGAATAAATTCTTTCTGATTTATTAACTTTTGCACTTCTTCGTCATCAAGCACCTTGGAACCGCTCACAACGACATTTTTCAACACCTGGGGATAGGGCTTAAAAACGTGACCTATCTTACTTAATGGATCACCACTTTCGACAGCAATCGCCGCCACTTGCAAAGCAGCTATCAGCCCATCCCCCGTTGTAGAGTAGTCACTGAGAACTATATGACCTGATTGTTCACCCCCAAGATTGTAACCGTTTTTTCTCATATGATCTAAAACATACCTGTCGCCCACTTGAGTTCTAATTAGTTCTAAACCTATTTTTTTAAAATATTCATCAAGCCCCATATTGGACATTACGGTAGCAACAACACCACCTCCATTTAATGTGCCACTTTTGTGCCATTTTGTGGCGATTAATGCCATTACTTGATCACCATCTAGAAGAGCACCGTTTTCATCAGAAACTATTAATCTATCCGCATCACCATCAAGGGCAAAACCAAGATGAGCCTTACACTCTCGCACCATATTTTGCATGCTAGTTGTTGCTGTTGCACCAGAATTTTCGTTTATGTTCAATCCGTTTGGCTCAATAGCAATAGGAATTACTTCTGCGCCAAGTTCGTGTAAGACCTGGGGCGCCACTCTGTAAGCTGCTCCGTGCGCGCAATCTATAACAACCTTTAAGCCATCAAGACTTAGTCCGCGTGGAAAAGTATGTTTTATAAACTCAATATACCTTCCAGAAGCGTCTTCAAGCCTGCGAGCCCGACCGATATTAGCTGGTCCTGCCAGCTGCTGACCGTGCTCACTTTTAAGCAGTTGTTCTATCTCTTCCTCAACAGAATCGGATAATTTATAACCGTCCGGACCAAATAATTTAATTCCATTGTCCTCAAATGGGTTATGAGAGGCTGATATCATAACACCCACATCAGCTCTTAGAGATCTTGTTAACATGGCCACTGCTGGTGTGGGCATAGGTCCAACTAATACGACATCCATACCAACAGAAATAAAGCCCGACTGCATGGCTGGCTCGAGCATGTAATTGCTTAGTCTTGTATCTTTTCCAATTATTGCCAGCTGTCTATGCTCACCTTTAGAAAAATACTTACCCGCCGCCATTGCAACACCCAGGGCAGTTGCAGCTGTCATAGGCTCAACGTTAGATTTACCTCGAATTCCATCAGTGCCAAAAAGCCCACGTTTCATTTTTACATCTAATTTCACAACTAATTTCACTTTTTTTGTTATTGAAGGAAATCATAATTCCAATACTTAAGAAATCCGGATTACTTTATCTTTCCATGACTATTTTATGCCACATATTAATAGCTTGAAGAGTTTCTGAAACATCATGCACTCTCACAATATTAACGCCTTGATTTAAAGCAGCTATCAAAGAAGCTATTGATCCTAGCAGTCTTCTATCAGGGCCATCGGTCTTGGACACTGAATCTATGAAACTTTTTCTGGAGATTCCTATGGCTAGCCCACAACCAAGACCCTGAAAGATTGACAAAGAAGAAATCAATTCCAAATTATGTTCTACAGATTTTCCGAAACCAACGCCAGGGTCCACACAAATTCTCTTGCGCTCAATACCAGCCTCTAAACAATGATTAATTCTGTCATAGAGCATGTCATAAACATCTAATACAACATTTTTATAAAAAGGCTCATTCTGCATAGTTTCTGGTAACCCTCGCATATGCATTAAAATAACATCTACGTCATTATTTGCCACTACGCTAAGTGATTCGGCATCGTGTCTCAGGGCGGATACATCATTAATGACTTTTGCACCGGCGCCTATTACCTGTCTCATAACTTCGCTATGCCTTGTGTCAACAGAAACCACAATACCGTCTTCTGACAGCGCCTTAACAACGGGCATCACCCTTGATAGTTCTTCATCTAAAGACACCTCTTTAGCCCCAGGTCGAGTTGATTCACCTCCTATATCAATTATATCTGCCCCGGCTATATGTAAGGCTCTTGCATGAGATATAGCCGCCTCAGTTGTTTCATAGAGACCACCATCAAAGAAACTATCCGGAGTAACATTTAAAACACCAAGTATACGCGGCTTATAGTCAAGACCTGACAAAGAAAATCCGGCGAAGCTTTCTCGCGTTTCTATAAAATGTTCTAAACATTCAGTTACCTTTGCCTTATTGTTTATGCAAAAATTTCTAAAGTTATCTTTTAGACCTTCTACACTAGATATTTTACTCTCTATATTACCAACACTGTCACTGGCTATCATCTCGGCATGAGAAAAAGAAAATGGACCACCTGCTAACCTGTAGGCTTGTCCCGCAGAAATAAGCTGATCCGCAATACTTCCAAATAGTACTCCTACAGGTCGAATATAAGATTTTTTGTTAGTATGAGACATAAAGTCCGACAATCAATAAGCTAGCGCCCCCAGATAAAATAATTTTAGGTTAATATACGATTTTACCCCTGAGGCTGAGGTTCAGGTTCGAAACCATTATTGGGTTTGTCCTTCTTTCCTGGGCTTCCACTAGATGGCACAGAGGAACGAGAACGATCACCTAAGTTTTCGTCATCTGAATCAGCCCTATCAATCTTTCCACCCGCAAGTAAATGACGCACTTCTTCACCTGATAGGGTTTCATATTCTAGTAATGCCTTCCCAATAACATGTAATTCATGAATATTTTCTGTTAAGACATTTCGAGCTTTAGATTCTCCAGCCTCCACAAGAGTTCGAATTTCTTCATCAATCACCTTAGCTGTAGCTTCTGAGACATTTTTCTGCTGTGAGACCGAATGCCCAAGAAATACCTCTTCTTGATTGTCCTCATACCGCAAGGGACCAAGCTTATCACTAAACCCGTACTCAGTAATCATGCTTCGGGCAAGATTAGTTGCCTCTTTAATATCATTCGACGCGCCGGTTGTTACCTTTTCTCTGCCAAAAATTAGTTCCTCTGCAATACGACCGCCAAACATCATTGCTATCCTAGCTTCAAGCTCAAATTTTGAATATGAATAACGATCCCTTTCAGGAAGAGACATTGTTACTCCAAGAGCCCTTCCACGAGGAATAATTGTAACTTTGTGTAACGGATCACACCCTTCGACATGTAAGCCAACCAGTGCATGACCGGCTTCATGGTAAGCAGTATTACGTTTTTCCTCCTCACTCATAACCATAGAACGTCTTTCAGCACCCATCATTACTTTATCCTTGGCCTCTTCAAACTCAGCCATGGTAACCATGCGTCTTCCTTTTCGGGCGGATAATAATGCTGCTTCATTGACTAGATTAGCAAGATCAGCACCCTAAAAGCCTGGGGTTCCACGAGCTATCACTTTAGCTTCAACGTCTGGCGCAAGAGGAACCTTTCGCATATGAACTTTAAGAATTTTTTCACGGCCTATAATATCAGGATTTGGAACTACTACTTGGCGATCAAACCTGCCTGGACGGAGCAACGCAGGATCAAGAACATCAGGTCTGTTTGTAGCAGCAACTAATATGACCCCCTCAGAACTTTCAAATCCATCCATTTCAACTAATAATTGATTAAGAGTTTGTTCTCTCTCGTCATTTCCTCCTCCAAGGCCTGCCCCACGATGCCGTCCTACTGCATCAAGCTCATCCACAAATATAATACAAGGTGCATTTTTTTTGCCCTGTTCAAACATGTCTCTAACGCGACTGGCTCCTACCCCAACAAACATTTCAACAAAATCAGAGCCCGATATGGTAAAAAAAGGAACATTGGCCTCTCCTGCAATGGCTCTAGCTAGGAGTGTTTTTCCCGTGCCAGGAGGGCCAACAAGTAAAACTCCTTTGGGAATTTTGCCTCCAAGTCTTTGAAACTTTTGTGGATCCCTTAGAAATTCAACTACTTCCTCTACTTCTTGCTTGGCCTCTTCAACTCCAGCAACATCTTCAAAAGTCACACGTCCAGAATGTTCTGTTAATAACTTGGCTCGTGATTTTCCAAAGCCCATTGCGCCACGACCACCGCCGCCCTGCATTTGGCGCATAAACAGTATCCATATACCAACGATTACAATAAACGGAAGCCAGGTGAGTAAGTGTCCTAGTATAGGATTAATAGATTTTTGAGGGGTCGCTGTTATTCTAACTCCCTGATCTGTTAACCGCTGAACAAGTTGAGGATCATCCGGAGCATAGGTTTTAAAAGGAACCTGGTTTTGAAGTCTTCCCTGTATATCATTACCCTGTATAGTAACTTCTGAAACTTGTCCTGATTCAACTTGGGCTAGAAAATCTGAGAACGCCAACTGCTGCTCATTCCCATTACGTCCAGATCCTTGAAATAGGTTAAAAAGCCCCACCACGAGCAATGCAATAATTACCCAAAGTACGATATTTTTACCTATGTTTTTCAACTTTATTCTCCGTTAACTCTTTAAGCATTATGTTCATAAAGCGCTATTTTAGTAAAAGTAATAATTCATATAAAAGCTCACAGTAAATAACCTAGAGATCAAATAGGGATTTAATTCGCCTTTGGCAATGCCCCGCACAACAAATCGAGTATATATTTTTTAAGTTAAACACTTCCGAATTTAGCAGATGCTACCGCAGAAGGAGGCGCCCATCTTATACTAAAGTTAACCTTATCCAATTCTTTTATCTTCTTTTTATAACCTAGATGTGGCACTGCAACCACAGAGCCACCGTGCCAAACAGAAGGTAAAGAGAGACGGGCTTCAAATGGTATTGAAGTTTTTTTTATATTAGCATCATCACCAATTACTTGAGCCCAGCCCGCTTTATTTACGGCAGCAATTCTCAAGCCCAAAGTTAGATCTTGATTAGCGCTTATAATGAAACGATTGTCCCAAAGAGTTTCTCGTTTACCTCGTAAAATCACATCAGGCCCTAATCTTGCAAGCTCCCTAATTATGTAGATATTTCTTTTCTGCCCCAAAATATGACATCCAGCTAAAGTACAATCTCTAAACTGAGTATTATTAATCAAGTTTTTAGCAAGACTTTTAATTTGTCTCAAGCGTGGAGGATAGTAACGTGCAGCAACAGTCATTATTGTTTTGGACAAAAGTTTCTCTAGTGTATTGGCATTAGCAGCATCGACTTGTTCTCGGTCTATTATAATAAAAGCTGCAGAATTAAAGCTTAAAGCCCGAGCTGCCATACGAGCTGTTTCAATCTCACTTTTGATTCTGATGCTTGCTGAGTTCTTAGCAATTACTAATGCTTCATCCAAGGTTGATTCCTTAACATCAGCACGTAATCGTCCCCTAGCTGTTTCAGCATTCATATTACTGGGATCATCAACCCATTCTTGATCAAGGGCATTAAGAGTAGCAACTAAACGAGGTTTAGAAACCTTTAAAAAGGGTCTTAATATTCGTATGTCTTTTTTTTCATAAATAGCCGCCATAGCAGCAAGCCCATCAGGACCACTCGAGCTTTCTTGTCGAATTAAAACAGTTTCCGCCTGGTCATTTTGATGGTGTCCGACCAGTAAATGTAAAATATTTTTATTACGACAAAATTCCTCTAAAAGCTTATACCTAGCCAAGCGCGCCGCTGCCTGTATTCCACTTCGTGGGTAAGGGCCATTCCACTCGATTATTTTATGAGTGATATTATAGCATTTCAACCAATCACTGACCTGTCGAGCCTCAACCTTTGATTCCTTTCTTAATTTGTGATCCAGTGTTACTGCATGGAGTTTCCCTTCTCTTTTTTTGATCCATCGATTTGAGAGAATAGCGAGACACAAACTATCACTCCCTCCAGAGACAGCCACAGCAATCTCAGGTCTTGACTCAAATGGGCCTAAGCTTTCCATATATTTCTCGAACTCTTCATCAGAAACGAGTGAAGAAATACTAGAAACTGGACAGTTCTCATTCATCTTATTAGATATCGTGATATTTGTCGGTCTAGAAAAATTAATTACATTTCAATTTCAGACGTTCTGTTTTTGTGCGCTGCTTAATGCTGGACGGTGAATTCGGATACTCTTTGATTAACTTATCTAGGGTGATGCAGGCATCCTCAACTCGCTTAAGAGCCGATAAGGACATGCCCAATTTTAATAAGTTATCAGGAGCTTTTTTATTCTTTGGATAGCGCTGAAAACCTTCTGCAAATGTTCGAGCAGCAGAAGCAAAGTCCTCTCTCACATAAAAAGTTTCACCCAACCAATAATGAGCATTACCTGAAAGTTCGTTTCCGGGGTATGTGTCAACAAACGCTTTTAGAGCTTTTTCTGCACCAGCGTAATCCCTTCTGATAAGAAAACCCCTTGCATATTTATATCTATCCTGCATTGAGCCAGCAGGCAGCACCGGACCTTTATAATTTGTATTTTTTTCCTGCTGATCATTGTTTGAACTACCCAGTTTCAGCTTATTCTGTGCAGCTTTTATTTGTTCAGGTGTCAATGTGCCTAATCTACCATTACCAGGTTGATTTTGATCACTGGTTTCAGTTTCATTAGTAGAAACAGGGCTATCATTTTCCACTGAATTAGATGTTTCTTTTTGGCGTTTATCCTCTTTATTAACGCTCTCTGCAGATTTAATTATCGCCTCTTCTAGAGCTCGAAGACGATAATCAACATCAGCGACGAGCTTATCAAGCCGGTCTTTAACAAGGTTAATTTTATGGCCTAATTCCTCGAATTGTCCTGTTAAATCTCTAACTTGTTCGCCTAGCTGACTCGATTTTACTTGTAACTGCGAAACAGCAGCCGAAGGTTCCTTGCCTTTGTTTGATAAAGCTGATTCATTTGGCAACTTAGATGTATTGGTTTCACCTCGGTATAAGTTTCTTTCTAATGCCTGAATTTGTCTATTCATACGAGTAATTTCGTCGATTAGAGGCTGCACGTCATTAGACTGAGCCATAACAACAGAGCAAAAAGCAAATGGTAATAGTAAATTAAGAAATAAAAAAAGTGTTGTATTCCGCATTACTCTTACTTTTGTTAGTACTGAAAAGTAGCAAGGTGCAGTCATGGCACCATCCTCTAATTGTTTAAGTTAATTCTATGGCAATCAGTAAATTACCCATACAGTTGCTTAATTCCTCTAAATTGCTTCCAAAATTAGACGAAACTAAGGCATTCTGGAAAGGTAAATACCCCCAACCAAATTAGGAACTAAAGCTAAGAGGTTTTATTACAGGCGGTTAATCTTGAAAAACCTACTGATACGACTTAGCTGAAACAATTAGTTAATCTTTAGATAATACGGCCACAGCTCTACGATTCTGGGCATACGCATTCTCATTCGACCCCGGTATAGCAGGTCGTTCTTTCCCAAAACTAATTGTCTTTGCCCTATTAGGATTAACCCCTAGCGATATCAAATATTCGCGAGCAGCATTAGCTCTGCGCTCACCCAGGGCCAAGTTATACTCTCGTGTACCACGTTCATCGGCATGCCCCTCAATTATAATTTTATTTGCAGGATATGCCATTAACCACTCAGCCCAGCGACCTATCGTCGTTCTGGAATCTGAGCTTAAAGTCGATTTATCGTAGTCAAAGAGAACTCGATCGCCCACATTAATCTCTAAATCAAGTTGAGAACCGGGTTTCGGGCCGGCAGAGAGTGGTTTTTCTGCGCTCTTGGTAGTCTTGGTAGTCGATGCGGAAGACACAGTTGTTTTCGAACTAGAGGAAGCTACTTTTTCACCTCCACTAACCGACTTAGCAGCATCTTCAGATGCTGTTGTACAAGCAGCTAACAAAAACGCAGCCGCAACAACCAGTGGTAAGTTTAATCTCATTATATACTCCCTAAAGCCGTTGCCGTCCGAGGCTAATGAATTTATGCGTTTCTATGAAAAACGCTAACTAAAATACTTTGTTTAACAGACCATAATACCTTGCTTAAATATTAAGACAAACACACTGTCCAGCTTAAAGCCTCGAAATCTTCATCTAAGGCTTCCTAATAGCGACTTAACTATACTGAATGACCTGATTCGAAACAAGAAGGTCAACTCCTCAATTTTCTGGATAACCATTAATCAGGGCATATTTTTTTAATCTTTTCAGGATCAATATCGCTAGTTAGCCTTGACCAGGCAGGATCAGAGGCATCTTCAGGCGTTATTATTTCCCTCTCATTATGTCCTGTCAGGTCAATAGAATAAAGTCGTGGATTACTTCCTTCACCCTTTTCATTCTGTCTTTGTTGTCTATAAAACATTAAAACACGACCATTCGGGGCCCATGTCGGTCCTTCAACTATGAAACCTTTAGTCAAAAGCCTTTCACCAGAACCATCAGATTTCATGACCCCAATGTGAAATGATCCCTTATAAAACTTTGTAAAAGCAATAAGATCGCCTCTTGGAGACCAAACGGGAGTCCCATATCTCCCACCACGTTTAAAACTAATTCTTCGTTGATTCTTACCGTTAGAGTTCATTACATAAAGTTGTTGGCTGCCACCACGATCAGATTCAAAAACAATCTTACTGCAATCAGGGGAATAGCTTGGTGACGTGTCTATAGCTGGGTGTGTTGTAAGCTGCTTTTGGTTAAGAGTTAATAAATCCATAACATAGATGTCAGTATTGCCCCTTTCAGCCATGCTCATAATAACTTTTCTACCATCAGGCGAAAACCTAGGTGCAAAAGTCATTCCTGGAAAAGTTCCCAAAGTAACCTGATCACTGTTCTCTATATTTAAAAGATATACTCTTGGAGGCTGTTGTTCATCAAAATATGCAAGATAAGTAATTTCGTCACGAATAGGTGAAAAACGAGGCGTAAGAACCAGACTATTTCCATCTGTCAAATATTTATGGTTGTGCCCATCTTGATCCATTATAGATAAACGTTTTTTACGCTTTTTAGTCGGACCCCGCTCGGATATATATACAACCCTGGTATCAAAATACCCACTCTCTCCCGTTATACGTTTGTATATTTGATCCGCAGCCGTATGGGCCAAACGACGCCATGCTTTAGATGAACTTATAGATAATTGGTACCTAATCATCACTTGCTCTGCAAAAACATCATACAAAACGAACTCAATCCCAAGTGCATTGTTCGGTAATATCTTTGCCTCACCTATTACTAAAGCTTGTGCATTTAGGGGCTTCCAATTAACAAAATTGGGTCTTTCTTTAACTGAGTTCGGTATTGAAAGAAAGGCTCTCTTATCTATGGGGGAAAATAATCCAGAACGTTGCAAATTGTCAGAGATTACTTTGGAAATGCTCACAGCATATCCTTCGGCTCCGGATCCAACTGCATGAAAATCCGGGATTGCTATTGGCAGGGGCTTGTAAGTCCCTTCATTAACATTAACTACCAGTTTTTTCTGACTAGTCTGAGCAAAAACTAGTGATAATGTTGGAAATATTACCACTGCCATGCTCACTGCTATTATCATTTTTGCTAAATAAGGCACCATGATTATCCCAACATTTCTTTAGGATCAAATTTGAATTCTATCTTCCGCCAATATTTATAGAGATCTTGAGGTAAGACAAAGGGCTGACATCTAGGATTTCTTAGTGCCCTGATCGCCGCCTCTTCAGCAGCTTTTGAATGGGAAGAATAATCACCCATAGTCTTTGATTTCACATACGTGATATACCCTTTTCGATCAAGCTCTATAGATGCAGTGACAATTAATTTTTCCGCTAACTTAGCTCCTGCAGGTGGATTCCAGCACTCTTTTAGCTGCCTACGCAAGATTTGTCTTATCCTTTCTAACTCTGTCATGGAAGGAGTACGACTAACATTATCTTTATCAATTGATCTCGTGGCAGGTGGGAGATCTTTTACAATTGATGCTAAGTCACGCAGAATTTTCTTATTGTTTCGAGAATTATCTTTTGAGGTATCTTTTGAGACAGGAAGGTCTTTTAAAATTGACGCAAAATCTCTTTGATTAGTTTCCGACTTTGGAGGCTTAGGTTTCAACCTAGGTTTAGCCTGAGTTTTTGCTGCGGGCTCTGGTTTTTTCCTTTTTAATTCTTTAGGAGGCTTGGGTTTTAATTTCGGAGGAGGAGGGGATTGTATCACAGCCTTTTTAACAGCCTTTTCTTGCAAAGAAGTATCTGGTTTATTTTCATTTAAAACAGGCTTTTTAACAATTTTAGGCTCTTCAGTTTTGGGCCTAATCGAGGTGTCTTTTTTCATCTTTGGCTTTTTCTCTGGTACTTTTTTGCTAATTGGAACGTTTACGCTATCTAACTTTACAAGCTCTACAGGAATAATATCAACTGAGACTTGTTGATCGGTGAATAATTGTGGTAATCCGAACTGAGCCAATAGAACAACTCCAATATGAGCAGCAATTGAGGTGGTTACACCATTACGCATTTTGCTAGCTCTAATCATGGCTCCATTCTTAAACTGAAAAAACTATTTCTTTTTATCACCGGGCAGAGGAGCTTCCGCGACTAGCGCTACTTTTGTGAAACCAGCGCTAGATATCATACCCATAACCTCAATAATTCGACCATAATTAATCGAACGATCACCACGTACAAAGATTCGCAAATCAGGGTTCGCGGTGGTCAACGCTTTTAGTCTTGGTATTAAAGCGCTTTCACTTACTTCAGCTTCCTGAATATAGGTTCTTCCTTCAGAATTAATAGTAATGATAAGTGGTTCTTGACTTTCGTTTAAAGGCTTTAAGGTTGCCTTAGGGAGGTCAACTGGAACCCCTATGTTTAATAGCGGTGCTGCAACCATGAAAATAATTACAAGCACCAACATGACATCAACAAATGGCGCAACATTAATATCCGTAACAGGCCCCCGATGAGGCCGACGAAGGTTAGATCTTACGTATCGACGAGTCATTGATTATTTTGCTTCTTCAAGTTGTCGAGATAAAATCCCAGTGAATTCTGCTGCAAACCCATCAAGCCTTTGCGCATACCTGTTCATATCAGTGCTGAACTTATTATAAGCAGCTACCGCTGGGATCGCCACAATAAGTCCCATGGCTGTGGTGAAAAGGGCTTCTGATAAACCTGGTGCAATAACAGCCAAACTGGTGTCCTTTGCAACTGCTATGGCCTGAAAGCTGTTCATAATTCCCCAAACTGTTCCAAACAGTCCAATAAACGGAGCCGTGGCTCCTGCTGATGCAAGAAAAACCATATATCGCTCTATACGTTCCATTTCCCTCACTAGCGTGACGTCCATTGCCCTTTCTATTCTATCCTGCAGGCCGGCTCTTAGAGCGACTGTTGTAGACAAACCTCGTTCTGTTGAGCGTCTCCATTCTGTCATAGCTGCCGCAAAAACTGCTGACATTGGATCCCTAGGCTCAGCCCCAAAACTTTCATAAAGCTCATCTAGCGAACCACCAGACCAAAAGCTCTCTTCAAATCGTCTTGCCTCACGTTCGAGACGTCTTACCCTTAACCACTTATCGATAATAATCGTCCATGACCAAATAGAAGCTACAAAGAGCAAAATCATCACCAACTTAATAACGATATCCGCTCGCATAAATAGTGCCCAAACAGAAAAGTCTGTTGCTATAACTCCCCCAGTGACACTAACTGCATTAATAATATTTGCATCCATACCAATAGTTAATCCTTAGTTTCATTAAACCCAAAAAACTTAATTTTTTTTATTCCATCCTGCATACATTAAAGGTCGTTTATTGTTGCAATTGCATCTCTTACAGCAATGGGAATCCTCATTGGCCGTTGCCTTTTATCCAAGCATGCTAGCCTCAATTTAAGCCTGACTAATTCTGTTTCATTATAATCATTATCCAGGAATACGACTCGCTGACTTAATTTGATACTGGCTCCTGCTATAGAATTAACATTTGTTATTACCGATAACTTATCATCAAGCCTAGCGGGCTTCATGTAATCAACTTCACAACTACGAACCGCAAAGGCAGCATTATTTTGGGACATTAGCTGACCGTGCTCGACACCTAATCCACGAATCATCTCTGTCCGAGCCCGTTCAGCAAATTTAAGATAATTAGCGTAGTAAACAATTCCCGCAGCGTCCGTATCTTCGTAATAAACTCTGAGAATGTAGTAATGTTCACCCTTGTAGAAGGAGGAGTCATTATTTCCCCAGATTTCATTTTTTTTCTTGGACACTTTTTCATCCTAACACGTTTCTTGATCATCCCACTTCATCATCAGAAACATTATCAGACTCATTTGTGGCAAGTCTGTGACGCTCTAAAATATCACCTTGATCAGGAATAGGCCTCTCAATTCCAAGATGAGTATAACCACCAGAAGTTACCATTCGTCCTCTAGACGTTCTTTGCAAAAAACCTTTTTGCATAAGATAGGGTTCTACAACTCCCTCGATGGTATCTCTTTCCTCAGATAAAGCTGCCGAAATTGTTTCTATTCCAACTGGGCCACCGTCAAAATTATTAATGATGTAAAGAAGATATCGATGATCCATTGAATCCAGACCACAAGAATCAACCTCAAGCCTATTCAGGGCCATATCAGCAAAACTTTCATCCACTGGTGTGTTTTCCTTAACAACAGAAAAATCACGAACTCGTCTTAACAAACGTCCTGCAACTCTAGGAGTTCCTCTTGATCGGTTAGCAATTTCTGCTGCTCCTTTATCGGTTATATCTAGATCAAACAGCTTCGCATTTCGTTTTATTATTGAGATCAAATCTATCGGCGAGTAAAACTCGAGACGAAGATTTATACCAAATCTTTCTCGAAGCGGTGTACTAAGTAAGCCCAATCGAGTAGTGGCGCCAATAACAGTAAAAGGCTGAAGTTCGATCCGAACTGAACGAGCTGCCGGTCCCTCACCTATGATCAAATCCAACTCACCATCCTCCATAGCGGGGTAAAGAATTTCCTCTACCGCAGGATTTAGTCTATGAATCTCATCGATGAACAGTACATCTCTAGGCTGCAAGTTAGTTAATATTGCAGCGAGATCTCCAGCCTTAGTAATAATAGGGCCTGAAGTTGCCCTAAAACCAACTCCAAGTTCCAAAGCTACTATTCGGGCAAGAGTTGTCTTACCTAAACCAGGAGGGCCGTGCAAAATAACATGATCTATTGGCTCAGCCCGTTGAATTGCCGCAGAAACAAAAACTGATAAATTTTCACAAAGAGTTCGTTGGCCTACAAAATCATTCAGGGATTCTGGGCGCAAACTTAATTCTTCTTGATCTTCAACAACTGAATTAGGGTCAACCAATCTAGAAGTGGATTTATTTATATTTGTGTCAATCATTGCCCAGCTCTTTCAATGCGGCAGGAATCAAAACTTCTAGGGAGCTGTATTCTGATGAAGAAGCAAGAAGCCGACTTATAACCCGGTAGGCCTCAGACCTTCCATAGCCAAGATTAACCAAAGCAGAAATTGCATCAGATGTAATTTTTCCGTTCTTAGTTGAGACTTTTTCAATTTCTAAACCCTCTTTATAAACCTCCTGCATTCCACCACTGACAGACGCAATGCTTTCTTTGAGCTCTGTTAGTAGTCGAGCAGCCAATCGTGGCCCTACTCCGTCAGCCATAGATAGTTTAGCTTTGTCTTGAGAATAAATAGCTTCAACCAGCTGATCTGGTGACAATGAACTTAAGATTGAAAGCGCCACCCTAGCTCCTACTCCTTGTACTGTAGTCAAAACCCTGAAACATTCTCTTTCTCTTGAGTTTTGAAAGCCAAATAAAGATATTTGAGATTCTCGGACATGCGTCTCAATAAACAAATCTACAGGAAGCCCTGCACCTGGAAGTAAATTTATAGTTCGGGTTGGACAACTAACAAAATACCCCACTCCAGCTACATCTATTACAAGCCAATCTAAACCCAGCTCATCAATAATTCCTTTTAATCTCGCAATCACTTTAATATTTCCATACTTTTTAATGTTAACATGTGATGTGCATGGCAGATGGCTACGGCTAGTGCGTCAGCCGCATCTGTGGATGAGACGTTTGCTCCAGGTAATAATATTGAAACCATCTCTTCGACTTGGGTTTTATCCGCATGACCATAACCAACTACACTTTTTTTCACAGTATTTGCGGGATACTCAGAAACAAGCAGACCTGCTTGAGCTGGAACCAGCATAATCACGCCTCGAGCCTGCCCTAATTTTAAAGTGGACTTGCCATCACGATTAACGAAAGTTTCTTCAACAGCAGCGCTATCAAGTTTATAGTTTCCAACAACTTCTGTTAAATCTTGGTGCAAACGCAGCAACCTATCTGATAAATGACCATTACCTGAAGCAACAACCCCATTTGCAACATGACGCAAACGATTCGATTCAACCTCAATAACGCCCCAACCCGTTTTTCTTAGCCCAGGATCTAATCCCAGTAAAAAAATTGATTTATGACCATCTGAGACCACTTAATTTACCTCTTATGATTCCGCCAAAAAAGCTAATACTTCATCGCTCATTTCAAAATTCGCAGAAACATTTTGCACATCATCTCCGTCCTCTAAAGCATCAATGAGTTTTAGTAGTGACTGAGCCGAATCAATATCCAGGTCAACTGTTGTTTGTGGTTGCCATGTCAATCCAGCTGACAGCGGACCACCAAAAACAGTCTCAAGGCTTTCAACTACTTGCCCAAAGTCCTCTGGATTACAACTTACCTCATGCCCTCTTTCTGAACTAACGACATCTTGCGCTCCTGCCTCGAGAGCCGCCTCGAACATAGTGTCCATATCCGCAACATCTGGATCGAAAACTATTTGTCCAATACGATCAAACATGAAAGCAACGCTATTTGTTTCACCCAAATTACCACCGTATTTTGAGAATGCGGCGCGAACCTCAGATGCTGTCCTGTTTCGGTTGTCGGTTAGTGCATCTACTATTAATGCAACGCCGTGAGGACCATAACCTTCGTAACGAATTTCTTCATAAACTGTTTCGTTATCGCCGCCGGCAGCCTTATTAATAGCCCTTTCAATTCTGTCTTTAGGCATATTAGAACTACGAGCAGCAACTATTGCAGAACGCAGACGGGGGTTCTGATCAGGATCAGGCAAACCCATTTTTGAGGCCACCTCTATCTCTCGAGCCAATTTAGCGAATAGCTTCGCCCGTTTTTTATCCTGAGCACCCTTTCGATGCATTATGTTCTTAAATTGGGAATGACCAGCCATTTACCCTACACTTTCTAAATTATGTGGGCCTATATAGACTATACACTATATATTGTGCCTAATGCGATCAATACTACCTTAGTTTAAAAAGCCCGTATTTTTTCTAGTTCCGTAAAATAAAAGTGGAAATTCTGAAGAATTAGCGGAGAGGACGATTTAAAAGCTAGTCTTTAGGAAAAGATTGAGATAAACGTGCACCGATTCGGATGGGCGTTATTTTTTTCGCCAAACCAGAATCATCATCTGTTTGTATATAGACTCCACAAAGGTCAGCCGGACCAGACGCAGGACTCAACCTTTCACCAGGCATTTTTCTACGAAATCTAGAAATAGCAGGCAACTTTTTCATCCCTATCACCGAATCGTAATCTCCGCACATGCCCGCATCAGTCTGGTAAGCAGTTCCTCCATCAAGAATATGAGCGTCTGCTGTAGGGACATGAGTATGGGTTCCAACCACCAAGCTAACCCTTCCATCGTATGCGTGACCTATAGCCATTTTCTCTGAAGAAGCCTCCCCATGAACATCTAGTATTATTGCATCGACGGTCCTACCTAATAGATAACTACTTAACTCTTGATCTAGTATCACAAATGGATCATCTAATGGATCCATGAATAATCGGCACATAACATTTATCACAAGAACCTTCTGCCCCTTTTTAGTACTGTAGACATTTGACCCTCGTCCTGGAGTACCAGCGGGATAGTTTGCTGGTCTTAATAATCTTGGATCATTATCAATCTGACCAATAATTTCTTTTTGGTCCCAAACATGATTACCTGTGGTGATTACGTCGGCTCCAGATTCGTACAGATTCTCACAAATTTCTTTTGTTATTCCAAAGCCATTCGCTGCGTTCTCTCCGTTAATTATAATAAAATCGAGTTGGAGTTGTTTTTTTAAATCCGGTAAGTGTTGATTGACCACCTCCCTACCGGCTCTTCCAACAACATCACCACAAAACAATATATTCATAAAGCCATCCCTGTGAAACATGTACATCAAAAAGCGTTAGCTTATAACGATAGCACCAACATCTGTTAGAATTATATCTATAGGCTCATCTTCTTCAAAATGTGGTATTTCTCCGTAAATTTGTCCTTCATACGCAAGCCCGATTGCTGTAACCCCTCCCATGCTTTTTCTTGCACGCAATTTTTTTAATGTTCGGTCATAATAGCCGCCTCCATAACCAAGTCTATTTCCATGTTTGTCACAAGCTAACATAGGAACTAACAAAACGTTTGGGATAATTTCCTTATTAGATGTTAAAGGTTCGCATACTCCATAGGAGCCTCGCACCATCTTATCTCCTGGTTTCCATTGATAAAAAGTTAAATGTTTTTCTTTGTTAGAAACCACCGGCAAACATATTGCGATACCTAACTTAAAAAGCTGCTCTAACACTGGCAAACAATCAATTTCACTATTAATAGGCGAATATCCCCCTACAATTGATTCTGGCTTGATTAATTCCCGAATTTGTTTCGTGTTAAAAAATATTTCTGCTAATCTCTGAGATGAAGAATTGGCAAATTTATTATGAAGAGCATCACGTTTGGCTGACACCTCTCGTCGGAGCACGTTTTTCTTATTATTAAAACTTATATTAGATACTTTTGTGATTGTATGCCTACAAGATTAACAAAAATTGTTTTCGGTAGACCCCAATACAGCCGTCAGAAAAACTAGTCCACCGAGACCTGCTTCAAGCAGGTGGGCGCCGTTTGTTTGAGACCACGATCCCAACAGGGACAGCTCCCGATTCGATGAGAAAGGTCCCCGGAACTTGAGTTCCGACAAACAGATCAGGGTCTACCCAGTACGAAAATAATTGCCAAAGTAGCTTACCGCAAGTGTGTTTAAACTTTTTAATTGGAAACTATCTCATTGAGTCAGCAATTTTTTCAATTTTCTCAGCTATTTCATTAATTCTATTTGCATAATCATTATCCTTTTCTTGTCGCAAATCTTTTAATTCTTGAGTTGCGTCAGATAATTCGTCTGCTATTAGAAGACCAGCCATAACCATTAGACTAGTGTCACCAATCTGGCCAACCTCATTAATCAAAGATGTCATCTTTCCATCAAAATACTCTGCAAGTTCTGTTAAATGACCTTCTTGCCCGTCTTCACAAGAAACCTGATACTGTCTTCCGTTTATTTTGATCTCTACTTGTGACACTTAATCATCCATTAGTTCATTTTGGATTAATAAACTTTTACCAAAACTATTTTGCTAGTATATTTTTCATTTTGGCAATAGCCTTTTCTAAACCTAGTGAGACTTCAAGTGAAGTTTTTCTCATGTTGGCAAACTCTTTTTTAACAGAACTAACTTCTTCCTCTAATTTCAATTTTTCTGCTTCAAAGGCCAAGTCCCTCTCTGAAGGTTTTTCTTGACTCCCAATCCCTGACTCTAAACGAGAAAGTGCTTCAGAAAGCCTTTGATTTGCTTTTTCAACGGTTGACATGGACAGCCTCGCTTGAACGGGTTACTTAAAAAAAAAGACAATTTCTATATTCGCAGCAATGATTATGCCCTAGTTACAAAAACAGTCATATAATAATCTTAAAACCATATGGTACTTCCGCATATTCCAAGGGGTCAATCAAGAGATTCTATGACAGAAAAACACATTACTAGAGAATTTATTTCATAGTTAGTGGATAAACAGATGACGAATCCGTTGACGTCGACCCGTCATATGGGCATGTTGCAAATTCATAAACCTATAAATTAATTTAAGTAAATAACAAAAAGATATTTCTTAGTGAAAGTTTTCTAAAATCTCATGAATAACGCCCCTTCTAAGGTTAAAAACCCAGTCAGCAATAAAAAGATGGCAACCGCTATCAGGGCTCTCTCAATGGATGCCGTCCAAAAAGCCAATTCCGGCCATCCAGGAGCCCCAATGGGTATGGCTGACATTGTAACGGTATTATTTACTAGACATCTGAAATATGACTCGAGCAATCCCAACTGGCCTGACAGAGATAGACTAATTCTCTCAAACGGACATGCATCAATGTTGCTTTACTCGTTACTTTACCTCACAGGGTATGAAGACATGACTTTAGACCAGCTAAAAAACTTTCGGCAACTTGGAAGTTGTACAGCGGGTCACCCAGAATATGGCCATGCGTCAGGTATAGAGACTACTACTGGACCTTTGGGCCAAGGCTTAGCAAATGCAGTTGGCATGGCGATTGGAGAACGTATTAAAAATGAAAGGCTTGGCGATGACCTTATCGATCACTTCACGTATGTCTTAGCTGGGGATGGTTGCTTAATGGAAGGAATAAGCCATGAAGCGATATCTCTCGCCGGTCACCTAAAGCTTTCTAAACTAATAGTAATGTTTGATGATAACGACATTTCAATAGATGGCAGCACGGACCTAAGCGTTTCAGATGATCAGGTTGCTCGCTTTGCAGCCAGTGGCTGGAACGTTCTTTCTATAGATGGCCACAATTTTGAGAGTATTGACGAAGCCTTAACAATAGCCAAACAAAGTGAACGTCCCACTCTAATTGCCTGTAAAACAATAATTGGCTTTGGTTCGCCAAACAAAGCGGGTTCAGCTTCGGCACACGGATCGCCGCTGGGTAATGATGAAATAAGTGTTACGAGAGATAACTTGGATTGGCCACACGAACCATTTGAGGTGCCAACTGAAATATTATCAGCATGGAGGGCTGCTGGTTCCAGAGGCAATTCTGAGCTTAAAATATGGCAAGAAAAACTTAGCTCTCTGGATGAAACAAAGAGGGCTGAGTTTGAAGAAATGTTATCAGATAAGCTGCCAACTGATATAAACAAATATATTGTTGAGCATAAACGTAAGATTTCTAGTGAAAAACCTAAATGGGCGACAAGAAAATCTAGTGAGGAGATTTTAAAAGTTTTAACCAAAGAAGTTCCAACCTTGATCGGTGGGTCAGCCGACTTAACCGGCTCTAATAACACTAAAACTGATTCAACTATTCCTATATCAGCTGACAAATTTGCAGGAAGCTATATTTATTATGGTGTAAGAGAACACGCTATGGCCGCTATCATGAATGGGTTAGCATTACATGGTGGTTTTATCCCTTATGGTGGTACATTCCTGACATTTACTGATTATTGTAGACCTTCTATACGACTGGCCGCACTAATGGGTCTGAGAGTGGTTTACGTAATGACCCATGACTCGATCGGGTTAGGGGAAGATGGCCCAACTCATCAGCCTGTGGAACATATTTCATCATTAAGAGCTATGCCAAACTTAAACCTGTTTCGGCCAGCTGATCCTATTGAGACTGCGGAATGTTGGCAATTAGCACTTGAGAGCTCAACCACGCCTTCAGTACTAGCATTGACAAGACAGAGTTTACCAACCTTGCGCGAGACACACACCGAAAGCAACATGTGCGCCTTCGGAGCATATGTTATAGAACCAGCTGAGGGCAACGGAGATAAACGTCAGGCCACAATATTAGCTACCGGTTCCGAGGTAGAAATAGCTATTGCAGCAAAAAAAATACTACAATTAGAAGGTATTGCAACTGCGGTTGTTTCAATGCCTTGCTGGGAGTTATTTGACAAACAACCTGAGTCTTATAGAGAAGAAGTTCTTGGCAAAAATGGAGTAAGGGTTGCCGTAGAAGCAGCAGCTACATTTGGTTGGTCTCGGTATGGAGTGGACGAATCTAAGGTAGTAGGTATGCGATCATTCGGAGCTTCAGCACCCCTGTCAGATGTTTATTCCTATTTCGGGATTACAACAGAGGCTGTTGTAAATGCAGTTCGATCGGAGCTTTAATTATTAAAATAATTTTCACACCAAAACTTTAACACCAAAAACACATGGAGAGTTCGAATGGCCGTACGTGTCGCAATAAATGGCTTTGGCAGAATTGGTCGTCTAATACTAAGAGCTGCTTACGAACAAAATAGATCAGGTATAACTTTTGTTGGAATTAATGATCTTGGATCAGTAGAAGCAAATGCGCACCTACTGCGTCATGATTCAGTTCACGGCCCGTTTCCTGCTTCGATTAGAAGCGGAAAAGACTGGATAGACCTGGGGAAGAAATCCAAAGTAGGAAAGCGCATAAAGGTGTTTTCTGAAAGAAACCCAGCTGATTTGCCATGGAAAGATCTCAATGTTGATATAGTTGTGGAATGTACTGGTATATTTACATCAAAAAATGCAGCAACTCGACACATCGATGCTGGTGCAAAAAAAGTTCTGATTTCAGCTCCATCTGGTGATGCTGATATTACCATCGTTCAGGGCGTTAATCACAAAAAGCTTAAAAAATCTCACCTTGTAGTATCGAATGCCTCTTGTACCACCAATTGCTTGGCTCCTGTTGCGGCCGTTCTTGATAAAGCAGTGGGAATAAAGCACGGATTTATGACTACAGTTCATAGCTATACTGGCGATCAGCCTGTTTTAGATACACTTCATTCAGACCTTCATCGATCACGCAGTGCTGCTACAAATATGATTCCTACTTCGACTGGCGCAGCGAGAGCAGTAGGGCTCGTACTACCGCAACTTGCGGGCAAACTTGACGGCACAGCAGTTAGGGTACCCACCCCAAACGTTTCCATGGTTGATTTAGTTTTCGAATCTATGAAAAATACAGATACTGATGAAATAAATAATAGAATGATCAACGCCTCATCAACAAAAGAACTGAAGGGCATTCTTGCTATAAACAGGGAGCCTCTTGTCTCCTCTGACTTCAATCATAATCCGGCGAGTTCTATATTTGATTTGACACAAACGCAGGTCACGGACAAGCGTTTGGTTAGGGTGCTTAGCTGGTATGATAATGAATGGGGTTTTTCGTCTAGAATGTCCGACACAGCAATACAGATGGCGAAGCTTAGTTAAATAAAGCTTCCTAGAATGAACAAAGAACAAAAACCACAAATTATTGTTCATGATTTAGATGATGCAATTGCAGCGCTAATAACTTCTTCAGATATGAATATAGCTGTAACACTAGTAAGTCCCAAAGGCGCAGCAAGTTACGCCGGTTCGGGATGGTTTCGAGAGCTTATCTACCTGGCCAGAGAAAAAGTTCCCGATGCTCAGTTTGACAGCATTCTCGACTGCTCTGATGATTCGGGGCAAGCTCTAGCAGCCTTACGTGAAGGTCTTACGGCAATAGACTATAAAGGATCAGAAAAAAAACTTATAAAAATACAAGATATAGCCCATCAAATAGGTACAGAAGTATTAAAAATAGATTATTCTCAGGCCTTAGACCTGAGTTTATATAATAATAAGCGTTCAGCCAGCCGAGATTGGTTGACTGATAAATTAACAAAAAATAGTCTCTAGTATTTACAAAATCACTCTAGGCCAGGTAAGTCAGAACTCTATTATTAACTTGGCCTAAAGCTATAATAAGCTCTTAAATGCACAGGACGAAAATCATGAGAGTCACACAAAAGGTCAGAAAAATTCTATCTTATTATGAAACTGACAATGTTGGTAGCAAGACAAATTTAGCTAGGATATTAATGACAGGTAAGTTAGCGGGCACCGGAAAAATGGTTATCTTGCCAGTTGATCAAGGTTGGGAGCATGGGCCTGCACGTAGCTTTGCCCCCAATGCTCCTGCCTATGATCCTCATTATTTCTTTAGATTAGCGATTGATGCAGGCTTAAACGCTTACGCAGCACCATTGGGGCAATTAGAGGCAGGAGCTGACACCTTTGCCGGATCAGTTCCAATGATCCTTAAGTTGAACAATGCAAATTCACATTCCACTACAAAAGATCAAGCGATTACCGCATCTGTTGAGGATGCATTAAGGTTAGGTTGCTCAGCTATAGGGTTTACTATGTATCCTGGCTCTGAGGATCAGTATGAAATGATAGAAGAAATCCAAGAAATATCACTGGAAGCTAAATCCTGTGGTTTAGCCGTAGTAATCTGGTCTTATCCAAGAGGTGGTGGTCTCTCGAAAGAGGGAGAGACAGCTATTGATGTTACAGCTTATGCGGCCCATATGGCCGCCCAATTAGGAGCGCACATTATCAAGGTTAAACCTCCGACTTCACACATAGAACAAAATGAAGCAAAAAAAGTCTATGAAGACCAACAAATTGACATTAGTAGTTTAAGTGCAAGAATTTCGCATATTTTACAATCTGCTTTTAATGGTCGTCGTTTAGTGGTTTTCTCCGGAGGAGCAGCAAAAGACACAGAAAGTATATATGAGGAAATTCGGCAGTTGCGAGACGGAGGTGCTTCAGGGTCAATTATAGGTCGTAACAGTTTCCAAAGATCAAAACAGGATTCGATTAATTTATTGGATAATATAGTTAAAATTTATCAAGGTAAGTTCTAAGAATTAGCAAGTAAGATGAATAGGTATATAAGTTGTGCCCGCATTAAAAAAAAATCAGATTTTTCAAACTTACCTGTATCTAATTACTCCTCCCAATATAAGGGAAGAAAATTTATCAGAGTTTGCTGAGGCGTTAGAAGAGATAGTCGATAATGAAATAATCTCCTGTCTTCAAATACGACTAAAGGATTCTGGAGAAATAGCAGTCACAAATGACATAATCCGCACCGTTTCAAAAACTCTAGTACCAATAGCTCAATCAAATAATGTAGCTGTTATCATGAACGATAGCCCGGAACTGGCTAGTGAACTTGGATGTGATGGTGTACACATCGGGCAGGAGGATATTTCCTACTCAAAGGCCAGGTCCATAATGGGAGATCAAGCAATTATTGGGGTTACCTGCCACAACTCTAAACATCTAGCTATAAATGCATCCGAGTTAGGAGCTGATTATGTAGCCTTCGGAGCTTTTTTCCCCACTGAGACTAAATCTCCTAAAACAAGCGCCTACCCTGAACTGTTAAAATGGTGGAGTGAAATCACTCAAATTCCTTGTGTGGCAATCGGAGGCATAACTCCACAAAATTGTCCACCTTTGCTGCAAACGGGAGTTGAGTTTCTTGCGGTTTCTTCAGGAATATGGAACCATCCAGCTGGTCATGCAGAGGCTGTTTCTGATTTTGAAAAGCAACTGATGAAGAAAAATTAAATATGTCGAACCATTGATATATATTAAGTCAACTGTTAGACAGCCGATCCGTTGGTAATAAGTAAACGGGTATGAGTCTATGAAAATTGATGGTAACGAAATCCGACCAGGAAATGTTATAGAACATCAGGGCCGACTATGGCGTGCTGTTCGAATACAGCATGTAAAACCAGGTAAGGGGGGGGCTTATTTACAAGTCGAGCTAAGAGAAGTAAGGGACGGTACAAAGCTAAATGAGCGTTTCCGTTCAGCCGAAACTGTGGAACGGGTTAGATTAGATCAGAAAGATTATCAATATTTATATAGTGATGGAGACCAATTTACGTTTATGGATCAAGAAACATATGAACAAGTGACCCTCGATAGTAATACAATTGAGCCAGAGCAAAGCCAGTTTCTTCAAGACGGTATGTCCGTAACTATCGAATCATACGAAAATTCTCCAATAGGAGTTTCACTGCCCGAAAAAGTAACTCTCTGTGTTACAGAAGCTGACGCAGTAGTAAAAGGTCAAACAGCCTCATCTTCATATAAACCCGCTGTTTTAGAAAACGGTATTAAAATTCTTGTGCCCCCTCATATTGAAGCTGGAACCCGAATTGTTGTGTCCACCTCAGATGCCACTTATGTGGAACGGGCTAAAGAATAGTATCAAACCAGATGTACAATGCTAATTAAAGCTTTCGCAGCACATATCTACAAAGGCCAAACATGCGTACTCCGATAATTAATGTTATGGATCGGGCGGCCAGACGTGCAGGAAGAGTTTTGGCGCGTGATTTCAGTGAAGTCCAACACCTGCAAGCATCTAGAAAGGGCACACAAAAATTTTCTAGAGCTGCACTAAGAAAAGCTACGGAAATAATAAAATATGAGCTCACTAAAGCACGGCCATCATTTAACTTTTTGGGCGAACCTATTAAGCCGGAGAATTTAGAGACGAAAAATGAGTGGATTATTAACCCTCTAGACGGAACATCAAATTATGCACATGGCCAGCCACACTTTTGTATTTCTATAGCTCACATTGATGATAATGATCTAAAAGAAAGTATTGTGTATGATCCCCTTGGTGAAGAAATTTTTTGGGCAGTTAAAAACACGGGGGCCTACCTAAATGACACTCGGCTACGAGTATCTGCCCGCAGTAAGCCAAGTGAATCAATAATAGCGACCTTTGCCCAAGCCGGCGGTAAAGACGAGAATATTAATGATCCCAAACCAATCATTGAAATCGTACAAAATTATGGAGACATAAGAATTTCTGGTTCCCCGTCACTTGATTTAGCATATTTAGCTGCTGGAAGGTTTGATGGTTGTTATTATCAGGGATTATTACCAGAAAATATTGTACCTGGCACCCTAATTGTAAGTGAAGCCGGCGGTCTAATTACTGACCTGAGTGGGAAAAACAATATGTCAGACTCGGGTGAAGTAATAGCTGCAAACGGGGAATTATATGAAGGACTATTCAACTGCATTAAGTCATCAAATTATTCCGTTAGCGAAGATAAATAAATTAATTCTACCTCTCGAAAACTAATTGAAACAGAAGATTTCTGACAAATGCTTAAGATCATTTAAAATTCAATTTAAGTATAAACCAGCCGAAACAAGTAGAAGGACCTTTGGTGATTGACGAATAATAATAGTTTTAAAGCAAAAAGTTGCCCTAAAATCGTCATACTCATGCTGAATTATGGAAAAATCATAATAGTTTAACTTAAATATTATAGGATCTTAGGACTAATCGAACCCCGACGGTGATAATTAATGACCAGGCCACAACGCTATCTAACACGCATGTTAATTTTCCTGCTTATCACTGCGCTCGGAGTAGGGACAGTATACAGCCAAATATTTTTATCATTCATGGCTAATCCAGCGATAAACGGAATAATTATCTTTACTTTAATTTTAGGTATTATTTTAGTGTTTCGCCAAGTATGGATGCTAAATATAGAGGTAAACTGGATTGAAACCTACAGAAGCGAACGACCTGGCCTTTCTGTAAATGCTGCACCAACTTTGCTCGCTCCCATGGCAACAATGTTTGGTGAACGAAGTGGGGAACTTAGAATAACTACAGTCACTATGAGGTCAATTCTTGATGGAGTTAATGCTCGTCTAGATGAGGAACGTGACCTTACTAGGTATCTAATAGGGTTACTCATTTTTTTAGGACTTTTAGGAACATTCTGGGGCTTGCTACAAACGGTGCGCTCAGTAGCGGACGTTATATCGAGCCTGCAAGTTACAGGTGGAGAACTTACACAGATTTTTGATTCCCTAAAAGAAGGGCTAAACGCGCCCCTGACAGGAATGGGTACTGCTTTCAGCTCTTCATTGTTTGGTCTTGCGGGATCGTTGGTCCTTGGATTTTTAGATTTACAGGCTGGTTCAGCTCAAAACCGCTTTTATAATGAACTTGAAGAATGGCTTAGTGGTCTAACGAAAGTATCAGGTCGATCTCGAACATTGGAAGGAGATCAGAGTGTCCCAGCTTACATTCAGGCATTATTAGAAAAAACAGCTGACTCTCTCGATAATTTACAGAGGACCATAAACAAAGGAGAGACTACCAGAGATAGAACTGATTCAACTCTTACCGCACTAGCCGATAAGTTAACTACACTGACTGATCAAATGCGAACAGAACAGGAAATTATGCTGAAACTAGCTAATTCTCAGAGTGATATGGGTCCTGTTTTACAAAAGCTTACTGAAGAGAGAAGAGCAACCATTGATGACGTAACACGCAATCATATAAGGAACATAGATACTTACCTTGCCCGATTAGTGGAGGACACAAATAGTGGTCGAGGTGAAATGGTACAAGAAATTCGTGCAGAAATTAGACTGCTCGCACGCACAATCGCTGCTCGCTCCGATGAGAGCGATAATCGTCACTAACGCAGTTGAAATAAGTAATGCCTGGCTCACGTTCCCGCAAGTATACTTCAGCAAGTTATTGGCCAGGTTTTGTTGATGCCCTCGCCGCTCTTCTAGTTGTAGTAGTTTTCTTAATCATGGTTTTTGCCCTAGCGCAAGTCTTCCTGTCTGATGCTCTTTCTGGCAGAGACAGTGTCCTCGAAAGACTGACAAACGAGTTAGACGAACTATCGAAAATGCTCGATCTAGAACGCAAAGCAAGCGCAGAATTAGGAATGTCAGTTGCTCAACTATCCTCTCAATTACAGACAAGCATTTCCGAACGTGACGCTTTATTATCAAAACTGTCTTTTATTGAGCAAAAACTAGAAAGTGAAAGGCTGTCTCATGAGAAAGAAGTAAGAAACCTAAACCAGATCGTAGAAACTAATAAAGAGTCAATAGAATTACAGCTGCGCGACCTAGAACGTCTAAATAGAGACATAGAAGCCTTAAAAATAGTCCGAAGCAAACTAGAAAAGAAGGTTAAGAATCTAGCTTTGACAATCAAAACGAGTGAAGAGGAGCTGGGTCAGTGGAGAGATCTATCAAAAGCTCTAGAAGCAAAGCTTGCCGAGCAAGGTGAACTAACTTTCTTAGCACAAAAAGAAATAGATAAAAGAGACATACGACTTGCTGAGTTATTAAAACAAGGTAAATTATCGGAAAAACTACTGTTTGATGAGCGTGAAATATCAAAAAATGCTTCAAATCAGATAGCTCTACTAAGAGAGCAACTAAATCAACTAAGCCAACAATTGGCAGCTTTAAACGAAGCACTTGAAGCTTCAGAAAAAAAGAATGTATCCCAAAACGTAAAAATTATTAATCTAGGAAAACGCCTTAATGCTGCTTTAGCAACTAGAGTACAAGAATTAGCTCGCTACCGATCAGACTTTTTTGGGAGATTACGAAAATTACTTGGAAACAGATCGGGTATTAGAATTGAGGGAGACCGTTTTGTTTTTCAGTCTGAAGTATTATTTGCCTCTGGAGCTGCAGAATTAAACCCTATTGGCACAGACCAGCTAGGACAACTCGCTGAGACATTAAAAAAAATATCAATACAGATACCAAATGATCTTGACTGGGTCTTAAGGGTAGATGGTCACACGGACAGGAATCCCATAAAAACTCCTTTGTTTCCATCAAATTGGGAACTATCTTCAGCCAGATCCACCTCTGTAGTTAAATATTTAATTGAGCAAGGCATACCGCCCAACAGACTAGTTGCTGCAGGATTTGGTGAGTACCAACCCCTCGATAATGGTAGTGATGAAATAGCTTTTAGACGAAACAGAAGAATTGAGTTTAAACTGACCCAGCGCTAATTATCAGTTTAATTAAAAGTCTCCTTGTTTTTTTCCAAATTGTAATGCAGCCAAACGAGAATAAACCCCCCCCTGACTTATGAGTTCATCATGTGTACCTGTGCCAACTATGCGACCATCATCAATCACAACTATTTTATCAGCCGCTATAACGGTCGCTAATCTATGTGCTATGACCAACGTGGTGCGATCCTTCATTAATCTATCTAATGCACTTTGTACTAATCTCTCACTTTCTGCATCCAATGCACTCGTTGCTTCATCAAGAAGTAAAAGCTTAGGATCTCTTAAAACTGCTCTCGCTATAGCGATACGTTGACGCTGCCCACCTGAGAGTCTCACACCTTTTTCGCCCAGAAATGTCTCGTAACCCTGTGGCAAAAGATCCAAAAACTCACTGGCTGCCGCTGCTTGTGCTGCGGCTCTAACTTCATCATTAGTTGCATCAGGTTTACCATATCGTATGTTTTCCCAAGCATCTGTTGAGAATATTACAGGCTCCTGTGGCACTATGCCTATTTGATTTCTAAGATTGGACGGGTCCAAATCCTTCAGATTAATATTATCAAATTTAATAATACCGTTCTGAGGATCATAAAAGCGAAGCAATAGCTGAAAAATAGTTGTTTTACCTGCACCGGAAGGGCCGACAATTGCCACGTGTTCACCAGGTGAAACAACAAGAGACAGGTCTTTTAATGCTAGATGGTCAGGCCTAGAAGGATAACTGAAGGTAATTCCATCTAACTCAATTCTTCCTTGAACTTGTGGTGATAGTTCAACCGGATTAACTGGCGTTTTTATTTCACTACCCATTTGTAATAATTCAAAAAGTCTTTCTGTGGCTCCAGCAGCTCTTTGAAGATCACCAATCACTTCAGATATTGCTCCCATTGATCCCGCCACAACGACTGCATAGAAAATAAATGCCGATAGCTCACCAGCTGTTAAACTGCCCTCAATAACTGCATGCCCTCCTATCCATAAAATAAGTCCAACAGAACCAAAAACCAGCATTATTACTACCGCAGTCAGAAGAGCGCGAGCTTTGATACGACTTACTGCAGTAGTAAAAGCCTCCTCGGCTCGGATAGCGAATCTTTGACTATCAACAGGCTCATGAACAAATGCTTGAACAGTTCTAATATGTGCTATGCTTTCATCAACATAGCTTCCAACGTCTGCAATTCGATCTTGGCTAGTGCGGCTCAGACGTCTGACTTGGCGCCCAAAAATAATTATTGGGACTAAAACAAAAGGCACCACAAGAATCGCGAGACCACTTAATTTGGGACTAGTAACGACCAACATGATAGAACCGCCGAAAAATAATAGTATATTACGTAAAGCCATCGAGGCCGACGTTCCAACAACTGTCTGTAATAAAGTAGTATCGGTGGTTAAACGAGACATCACCTCCCCAACTCTGGTGGTTTCATAGAAACTCGGGTTCAAGTTGATCACATGATCAAAAACGGCTTTTCTGATATCAGCTACGACTCTTTCACCAATCCATGAAACTAAAAAAAATCTGGAGTAAGTCGCCCCAGCTAAAAAAATAATAAACACCAAAAGAGCCAGAAGAGCATCATCAAGTAATCTTGCGTTGCCAGCAGAAAACCCATCGTCGACCAATCTTCTAATTCCCTCACCCACGGCTAAAACAGTAACAGCGGCAATAGTTAAAGCCAGAAGTGCAGCAGAAATCTGTAGCCTGTATGGCCTTAAAAACTTACCTAAACTCCTTAGAAGACGAATATCACGACGCGGAGGAGCACCTAAATCCTTAGTAGACATTTCTTGATTTTCTAGTTCATTCATGACAATTCAACATTATAAAATGGCGTTTACCAGTGCCCAGCTATATCAACAAGCATAATGAACAAATTTAATTCTTCGTTTATGCCGGTCTTGCGGTTTTAATACATGTTAGTTATAACTCAGGTCTGAAAAAGAGAGAAATCTGATGAAAAAAGAAATACATCCTGACTATCACGAGATCACCGTGCAAATGACGGATGGTACCACATATACAACACGTTCAACCTGGGGTGAAAAGGGTGACGTGCTTCGGCTTGACATAGACCCAAAGACTCATCCTGCCTGGACAGGACAGCATCGTCTAGTTGATTCAGCTGGCCAAGTTGCCAAGTTTAACAAGAGATTTGCTAACGTGGGCTTAAAATAAATTTTACCTAAATTATTTTTCTCGGTTAACTTATACTCCCAATATGTAAGATTCATAATCATACTATTAAATTTTTTGTTTTACTCCTTGATTCTAAATTTAATCCTCCCAAATAATAGTCATGCTTAAGATGCCAATAGGGTTTTAAGTATAATTAACCTGGTGAGTTTCGACCATTGAGGTGAACACTGCACCAATAACTATGTTGCTTCACTAAGGAGGACAAGTGAAATGAGAACTTACGATTTATCACCTTTGTTTAGATCCACGGTTGGTTTTGATCATATGAACCGACTTATCGCAGCTGCCACTAATAATGAAGTGGCTACGTACCCACCTTATAATATAGAAAAAAGCAGCGATGATGATTACAGAGTAACTATGGCTGTTGCTGGATTTAGTGTGGATGATCTAGAAATAACACAAAAAGAAAATGCACTTTTTATAAAGGGTAAAATTACAGCCGAAACTGATGATATAAAATATCTGCATCGAGGAATCGCAGCGAGAACTTTTGAAAGACGATTTGCGTTGGCTGATCATGTCAATGTTTCAGACGCAGCTCTAGAAAACGGAATTCTTGTTGTTGATCTTAAGCGCGAAGTTCCTGAAGCGCTAAAACCCAGAAGGTTCTATATTAAAGATGTTAATAATCCTACAGAACAGATAAACGAACAAGCTGCTTAACATTTGATTAAGCTAAATTAAGGGCCCGTTTTTTATAGCGGGCCTTTTTTGTGATTTTAGCTTCCCTATTTGCCTCTATTAAACTATTGAACTCATAGGAGGTAATTTGTATGAAAACTAGCACCGAAAAAATTTTGACGACTCATGTCGGCAGTATGCCGCGTCCTATAGAGCTCTCGGAGATATTGTATAAGGTCGAGTTTCAAGAACCGTATAACAGAGAAGCTTTCGAAAAAATTACAAAAGAGTCAGTAGTAAGCACGGTTAATAATCAAATTAATTGGGGCTTAGACATCATTAATGACGGAGAGATGAGCAAGACAGGCTATGCTACCTATATTCAACAACGTCTACATGGATTTTCGGGGGAAAGTAAATCAATTAGATTTGATGATATGTCGAACTTCCCAGAATATCGTAAATCTCAAGCAAGCGCGGCTGGAACTAGAAGGCTCCATAGGCCTTGTTGTGAAAGCGAGATAATGATCCGTGATCGAGAACCATTAGAAAGAGATATAAAAAACTTGAAGTCAGCTGCTGAAAATACTGAGGCTTTGGAAGTTTTCATGAATTCTGCATCCCCTGGAGTAATTGCAATTTTCCAAGACAACAAATACTACCCTACTGAAGAAGAATATCTTTTTGCTTTGGCAAATGTCATGAAGTATGAATATGAAAAAATCGTTGAAGCGGGTTTTGTATTGCAGATTGACTGCCCTGACTTAGCTATGGGAAGGCATACAGTATTTCGTGAATTAACGGATAAAGAGTTTGTTAGTAAGGCTGCAATGCAAATAGAAGCCTTAAATAGTGCACTAGAAAATGTTCCTGAAGATCGAGTAAGGATGCATATTTGTTGGGGAAACTACGAAGGACCACATCATAAGGATATACCTTTAATTAGTATTCTTGACGAAGTTCTGAAAGCAAAAGCAATGGCCTTTTTGGTTGAGGCCGCAAATCCGCGCCACGCTCATGAGTGGGAAATTTTTAAGAAAATTAAATTACCTGATAGCAAAATACTCATTCCTGGTGTGATTGATAGTGTTACAAACTATATAGAGCACCCAGAACTAGTTGCCCAAAGAATTTGTCAATTTGCTAACCTTCTCGGGCGTGATAGGGTCATAGCTGGTGCCGATTGCGGTTTTGCCACTTTCTCAGGCATGGGGGCGGTCGACCCAAAAATCGTGGTAGAAAAGTTAAAGTCTTTGGTAGAAGGCGCCAATATAGCTAGTAAACGTCTATGGAAAAGCTAATATTCTACTACAATCTTTTCTAATGCTTTTCGCGCTACAGCTGGTATAGGCATCGGTTTCATTTCTCCAGGCCTAACGTATACATGCACAAAGTGGCCGGTGGCAGCTGGCACTTCATTATCTTCATGAAAAATTGCAATTTCATATGTTACTGATGACTTTCCCAAACGACTTACTCTAATACCCACATCAAGGATTTCAGGGAAAGAAATTTCTCCATAAAATTTACACCCTGTTTCAGCAACAACACCAACAAACTCTGAAGAACGGTAATCCAAACCAGCTTCACGCATTAAAAAGCCATTAACGGCAGTATCAAAATAAGAGTAATAAACAACGTTATTGACATGCCCATATACGTCATTATCCATCCACCGAGTAGGCAACTTAATTAATTCAGGGTAGTTTTCCTTACGTTCATCACGTCCATCTTTGTTCATGAAAGAGCTCTTCTCAAAAATTCATCCATTACATCTATTGTTTCATTTGGTTTCTCTATCATAATCATGTGACCTACATCAGATAAAACTTTTGTCTCAGAGATTCTTAAATTTTCCTTTAATGGAACGGACATTTTTGGGGGCGTCATGCGGTCTTTATCACCTAAGAGTAATAATGTAGGGCAACTAATTTTCTTCGATGCTTCGATCGCACCAATATACGAGTGACAGGCGGATAGATCACTGTCTAAGACCCCGGCTGAACACTCAGCTAATAATGCTCGTCCACCTCCTAACATCCAAAGCCCAGGAGATTGATGCCCACCAAGATGTGATTTTTGTCCAAAGCCCCAGTCAGTTATCATATCAAAAGCAGTGGAATCATTTTTTTTTGCAGCGGCTAGCAAATCACTGTGAACCGCAACCCTTTCAGCCACACCAACAAGTATTAGTGCATCTGTATCATCTGGTCTCTTCGAAGCTGCTTCAAGTGCAATTAAGGATCCCATAGAATGACCGGCTAATATGACATTTCTGTAAGAAACTTGATCTAGAACTTTCCACAACCAAAGAGCAGTTTCTTCGATTGAATCAATTGGCACGCCCTCAGATCTACCATGACCAGGCAGATCAATAGCCAGAACAGAGTATCCATGGTGAGAAAAATATCTCGTTTGCAAACCCCAGAATGTATGATCTGTCCCCGCACCATGGATTAAAACAAAAATCGGCTTATTCGGGTCAAAGGGTTTACCCCCAGTATGAGCAAATATTCTCAAATTATTTATATGTATATCCACAGAACTTTTCTCCTATTTCTGTGATGAGCGTAATGCCTGACGTAGATCAGATAAAAGATCAACAGGGTCCTCTAAGCCTACCGATAGCCTTACCATCTCTTCTTTTACCCCAGCCTCCAGCAAACCTTGTTCATCCATTTGTTGATGCGTTGTGCTAGCAGGATGAATAACTAGTGATTTAGCATCTCCTACATTAGCAAGATGAGAAAATAACCTTAGAGCCTCTATGAATTTTGCCCCTGTCTTACGTGCTCCGTCTGAACCAGGTCTAATTCCAAAGGTAACAATAGACCCAGCCCCCTTAGGCAGTAATTTTTTAGCTAGTTTGAAGTCTGGGTGGTTTTCAAGACCTGGATATCTAACCCACGAAACCTCATCAGCTTCATTCAAAAATTTTGCCACTAAACTAGCATTTTTCGCGTGACGTGACATACGCATGGGCAGCGTTTCAAGACCCTGGATCAAGTAAAAGGCATTCTGAGGTGACATGCAGGCTCCAAAATCCCTTAAGCCCTCGGCCCTTGCCCGCATTATGAACGCTGCTGGTCCAAATTCCTCTGTAAAATCTAATCCATGATATCCCTCGTAAGGTTCAGTCATGTTTGGAAAATTATTAGATCCTTCCCAATTAAAATTGCCGCCATCAATTAGAACGCCACCTATCGCTACGCCATGTCCTCCGATCCATTTGGTAGCTGAGTGCATCACTATGTTGGCTCCATAGTCAAAGGGCTTCAATAAGTAAGGGGTCGAGAAAGTTGCATCAACCATAAGAGGCAATCCTGCTTGAGAAGCAATATCTGAGACAGTCGGAATATCAAGAATTTCGAGTCCAGGGTTACCTATGGTCTCAGAAAACAGAAGCCTTGTTTCAGGTCTGATAGCTTTTTTAAATTCATCGGGATTTCTTGGATCAACCAATGTGGTGGAAATGCCAAAACGAGGCAAGGTGTGCATAAATAAATTATGACTACCCCCATATATATTTCGAGATGCAACGATGTGACCGCCTGAATCCATTAATGTCATTACTGCCAGGCTTAACGCCGCCTGACCACTAGAAGTGGCAATCGCTCCAACCCCATTCTCAAGTGCGGCCATTCTCTCTTCAAACACTGATACGGTAGGATTGGATATACGTGAATAAATATGTCCAGCTCGTTCAAGATTAAAAAGGCTGGCGGCGTGATCAACATCTGGAAAAACATATGATGTTGTCTGATATAGAGGAACAGCCCGAGCGCCAGTAATTTTATCCGGCTGCTGTCCAGCATGAAGGCTGAGTGTGTCAAACTTTAAAAATTTTGCCTCGACCATCGTATTAGCCCCAAGTTATTCTAATTCTTTAACTTATTTATGTTCTCGGATGGAGGTATATGAAACAAAGGGTCCGACAGTTACGGACCCTATTTTATTAAAAACTTTGATTAATAATTTTACGTTTCGTCGGCCCCTGATCCTCTACCTCCAATGCGAACATCAGCCATCCAATCAGGAATTCGGCTTGGCACGGTCGGCTCCTCTTCAGGAATTAAATCAGCGCTAATAGGCGCAGCAACATTTTCTGCAGGTTTTCTACCAGCCTTTCTTCCCTTTTCCGTCGCTTCATCCAGGTCGACTTGTCTACATAGGCCGATTGTAACCGGATCTCTGGGTTGTATTTGAGAAGAGTTCCAATGGGTCCTATCTCTAATTGCACCAATTGTAGGCTTAGTGGTTCCAATAAGTTTACAGATCTGAGCATCGCTTAATTCGGGGTAATATCTAATCAAATACGAGATTCCGTCCGGTTTGTCCTGGCGTTTTGATAACGGGACATAGCGAGGCCCTTTGGTGCGTTTCACTGGGTCAGGATTTTGTGAAGGCTTAATTCCTAATTTAGCCTTTGGATCAGCAGCACACCGGTCGATCTCCTCCCAATCGAGTTGGCCGCTGACGACAGGGTCAAGCCCTCGCATCCCGGACCCAACGTCTCCATCGGCGATCCCTTGTATCTCAAGTTTGTGCATACCACAAAATTCAGCTATTTGTTCAAATGTCAAAGCCGTGTTATCGACCAACCAAATGGCGGTCCCTTTTGGCATTAATGGTTCAACCATCGGCGCTCCTAACTCAATTAAATTTTTTATTCACAGATCTCAATTATGAGCCTTTAAGAGACTTTTAATAAGTAGTCTTAGATCGCCTATATACCCCGATCTAACTATAATTGCAAAAAAACACTAACCTATGCTCAATATGATTTTACCAATATGGGTGCTACTCTCCATAAGTTCGTGAGCTTTATAAGCTTCTTTTAAAGGGAAAACACTATCTATCACCGGAAAAACTTTGTCCTTTTCAAGAAGTGGCCACACCTCTTTTTTTAGTGAGCTCGCTATTTCCCCTTTTACTGCAACAGGCCTAGGCCTCAAAGTTGAGCCTGTTAAAGTTAGCCTCCTCGACATAAGCCGTGCGAGATTTAACTCGCCTTTAACTCCTGCCATCAAACTTACCTGCAAAAGACGGCCATCCGGCTTCAAAAGACGGATGTTTCTATCTAAATAGTCACCGCCAACGATATCAAGAATTATATCTACTCCAATTCCATCAGTAATTGTTTTGATTTCTTCTACAAAATCCTTTTCTTTATAGTTCACAGCGTGCACTGCCCCAAGTTCTTTACAAAAGTTAGCTTTCTTATCATTCCCGACCGTAACATACGGAATGCCGCCGAACTCACGAATCAGCTGGATTGCGGTGGTTCCTATTCCACTGGAGCCACCATGGATTAGTATTGACTCTCCCGAAGAGAAACAGCCTCTATCAAACACATTGCTCCAAACAGTGAAAAAAGTCTCTGGAATACCTGCGCATTTAACAATATCCATTCCATTAGGTATTGGTAAGGCTTGCTCTACGGGTGCTAAAGCGTACTCGGCGTAACCACCCCCGGAAATAAGAGCACAAACCTTCTGCCCCACTTCCCATTGAGTAACTCCATCACCCACCGAGACCACTTCTCCTGCAACTTCAAGTCCAGGTATATCAGATGCTCCAGGTGGTGGAGGATATAATCCAAGCCTTTGCGCCACATCTGGTCGATTAACTCCTGCTCCTGCTACAGAAATCAAGATCTCACCTTCAGAGGGCTTTGGAATAGGACGCATAGAAGATTGAAGGACATCTGGCCCCCCCTTCTCAGAAATTTCAATAACAGTCATTGTCGTTGGAAGACCCATTAAATAAAATCCTTCAAATATGTTTGCCTATATAAAATAATTATCTAAAGTCTTGATAGCTCACTTTAGGCAGGTCAAACTTTGTGTACAAGATTATAAAAAAATTAGTCGGAGAAAATTTAAAATGAGCTTTGAAGAGGATGAACAATTTTCATCCGTAAAAAAAAACAAGCCCTTTAAGGAAACTAATCTCGATGGCTTATCAGTCGAAGAGATAAAAGAGTACGTGGAACACTCTAAAAAGGAAATTTTACGAGCTGAAGCTGAAATAAAAAGCAGAGAATCGATCCGGGGTGATGCTAATCTATTATTCAAGAGCTAAGCCTCTTAACAGTTTAATAAATAATAATTAAGGGCTCTGGGAGATAAATATGGCAAATCCATACGAAATGAACTTGGAAAAAAATGAGGCTAATTACACCACTCTTTCGCCGTTAAGCTTCATTAAAAGAACCGCGGCTACTTATCCAAATCACACAGCTATCGTTCATGGAAAAATAAAACGAAGTTGGGCGGAAACATATACTAGAACTCGTCAACTTGCCTCTGCTTTGTCAAAAAACGGTATAGGGCAGGGGGACTGCGTAGCCGTAATGGCGCCAAACATACCAGAAATGCTTGAGTCTCATTTTGGAATACCAATGACTGGGGGCATTATTAATGCCATTAACAATCGACTTGATGCCACCACTATTGCTTTCATACTTGATCACGGAGAAGCAAAAATCTTACTTACTGATACAGAATTTTCACCGGTTATCAAAGAGGCTCTAACGCTTGTAGAAAAAAAACCGACTGTTATTGATATATGTGATAGCGAAGGTCCGGGAGGTGAAAGACTTGGTGAAATCGATTTCGAATCATTTATTGCCACAGGGGATCCTAACTTTGAATGGTCCCTGCCTGACGATGAATGGCGCGCCATAGCTTTGAACTATACATCTGGAACAACCGGCAACCCCAAAGGGGTAGTTTATCACCATAGAGGTGCTTATCTGAATGCTATGGGGAATGTTTTCACGTGGGGGGCTACTTCCCAACCGATATACCTCTGGACACTTCCAATGTTTCATTGCAATGGTTGGTGTTTCACATGGGGCACAGCACTGGTAGCTGGAACAAATGTATGCCTTAGAAAAATATCTGCTGAAACCATATACCAAGCGTTATCGGAAAACGATGTAACACACTTATGTGGCGCACCAATCGTAATGCAAATGATAGTAAATGCTGAAGAAAGTGAACGCCGAACATTTTCACAAAACGTTGAATTTATGACAGCCGCCGCTCCTCCTCCAGCTGCAATTCTTGCACGCATGGCTGAACAGGGAATACGTGTCACGCATGTATATGGTCTTACAGAAATATATGGCCCAGCTATAATTTGTGCCTGGCAAAAAGAATGGGATCAGTTAAGCACAGAACAAAAATCTGAACTTCAATCGAGACAAGGAGTGCCCTATGAAGTTCTTGAAGATGTAATGGTAGCTGACCCCGTGACTCTTGAACCTGTTCCTCGAGACGGTCAAACCATGGGAGAAGTTTTCACGCGTGGCAATGTGACCATGAAGGGATACTTGAAAAACCTGGAGGCGACAAGAGATGCCTTTTCAGGAGGTTGGTTTCACACTGGTGATTTAGGAGTTTGGCATTCTGATAATTATATAGAGCTAAAGGACCGTTCTAAAGATATTATAATTTCAGGAGGCGAAAACATCTCATCCATTGAAGTTGAGGATGCTTTGTACAAGCATAGCTCTGTGTCATTAGTAGCGGTTGTTGCGTGGCCTGACGAAAAGTGGGGAGAAACTCCTTGCGCGTTTATAGAATTATCAGATAGCTCAAAGGCAAGTGAAGAGGAATTAGTCTCACATTGCCGAAACAATTTAGCTAGCTATAAAATACCCAAACATTTCGTTTTTGGTGATCTGCCTAAAACATCAACCGGAAAAATACAAAAATTTATTTTGCGTGATAAGGCTAATGAGCTCTCTAAAAAAGAGAAAAAATAACCAAACCCTACAAGTCATATAGGGAGATTTAGTTGCAAAAAAGCCTTCTCATCATGCCTTGCTTAAAATAAATCTAAAAAAAAGTTTATCTATCTAGGATTGTTCCAGAAAAGCTATAGCATCCTTCAGTTTTAACTTCTCTCGCTTTATTCGAGTTATTATCGTTTGATCCGGCTTAGGACGCTGTACCTCTTCTTCAAGCTTAAAATCCAGATCAGCGTGCAGCCTCTTTAATTCTTCAAAACTTGCTTCAGTAGTCAATAAGTTTACTCCTTATTTGATCAGAGCAATTAGCTATTACTAGTTTATATTTACACGATTCGCATAATAATGGGATTCAAATTAATATAGTTATACTCAAAATACACCTAGTAGTAGGTTTACTAAAGGAAACAAAATGTCGCAAACTGCTATTCCGAGTGATTTTTTTGATGGAAGCAAAAAAATGTAAATACATTTTTAGTGCAAAACGACGAGGGTTAGTGTGACAACCGAAAACCCACTAAGCAAAAAAGAAATTTTACAACGTTTAAGAGAATTAAAAAGCGAACATCGTGATTTAGATGATGTGATTTTACAAATCACCGAACAAGTGCCGTTTGATCAAATTCAGATACAACGGCTAAAAAAGCGTAAACTAATATTAAAAGATGAGATTTCTCGCTTAGAAGACACGCTCTTACCCGATATAATAGCTTAGTTTATAAAATTGATGCATCGGTAAAAACTAAATTACCACCTCGAACTAAAACTGCACTTGCCTAGAGTATGTGCAAAACTATAATTATGCCTTTTTATTAATGTTTTTGCTTGCGGGAGTAACAATTAATGGCAAATCCATCCATCGGGATAATCATGGGCAGCCAGTCTGATTGGAAAACAATGAGGCACGCCGCTGATGTCCTTACGGAACTTAGAGTTGAACATGAACTAAAAATCGTATCAGCTCATCGTACGCCAGATCGATTATCTGAGTATGCTAAAACAGCACATCGAAGAGGACTTAAAGTAATAATAGCTGGCGCTGGCGGAGCCGCCCATTTGCCAGGAATGACTGCAGCCATGACCTCGCTACCAGTCCTGGGAGTTCCAATTCAGAGTAAATCTCTAAATGGTCTCGATAGCCTACTATCGATAGTACAGATGCCTGGTGGAATCCCGGTAGGAACCTTAAGCATTGGGGAATCGGGTGCTATTAATGCAGCCCTATTATCCGCTTCAATAATTGCTCTATCTGACAGCTCAGTGGAACAAGCTTTAAATGAATGGAGAGCCAATCAAACTGATCGGGTCTCCATCTCACCAATAAATAGTAGTAATAACCTTGAATAATAATTTTATAAAAGAAATAGAACCTGGCGCAATCATAGGTATTTTGGGTGGGGGCCAACTAGGGCGCATGACAGTAGAAGCAGCTTCAAAGCTTGGATATCAGTGTCATGTATTTTGTCAGTCTGAAAAAGAACCAGCAGCCCAAATTACAAGAAACGTCACAATAGCCCCCTTCGAGGACCAGAAGTCCCTAGAAAGCTTCGCCTCCGCAATTGATATTGCAACACTCGAGTTCGAGAACATTCCTTTGGATAGCGTTAAATTTATTGAGAACCATGTTCCTGTAAGACCAAACTCTAAAATTTTATCCATTGTGCAAAACAGAATTAATGAAAAAAAATTTATTTCAAGGCTAAATATAAAAACTGCACCATTTATAGAAGTTCCTGAGCAAAATTTACTTTTTGAGGCTGCCGAACAAATAGGAACCCCAGCTGTTCTAAAGACAGCTAGCATGGGTTACGACGGAAAAGGACAAACTCTTATTAATAAAAGCACCAACCTTAAATTGGCATGGAAAGAATCAGGTGCAAGTCCTAAAACAAATGGAGCAATTCTAGAAGGCTTTATAAGTTTTAAAAAAGAAATATCTGTAATCGCAGGAAGAAGCATCGACGGCTCAGTCGCTAGCTACGTTCCTGTTGAGAACTTACATGTTGATCATATACTGGACCAAACCATCGCTCCAGCAAATATCACTAATAAGCAAGCTATACGGGCGACGGAAATTGCTCACCAACTAATTACTGAGCTAGACGTAGTAGGTTTATTAGCTGTCGAAATGTTTATTAATACTAATGGCGACATCTTGGTAAATGAGGTGGCCGCTCGTCCTCATAATTCTGGACATTGGACAATTGAAGCCTGCAATATTAGTCAATTTGAGCTATTGGTAAGGGCAATCTGTGGTTTGCCACTAGGGTCTACAGAGAGAAATTCAGACGCTAGAATGAAAAATCTATTAGGAGAAGAGATAAATAGATATCATGAATACATGACAGATCCTTCTGCGCACGTGCATTTTTACGGAAAATCTGAAGCTAGATCTGGAAGAAAAATGGGGCACGTTAACTGGCTAAGCCCCAAATCATTAAAGTAATTTAATTTTATACCGAAAATCCGAATATATTTATAATGGTGAATTGAATGTGCGCTTTGCTTTTACCAACACAGCTTTAGCGGGTTAAAGAAGTATATCTTTTAAGATGATAGTCAGCGTCACCAAATAATGCCGTAATCATAGTTAATCGCTTAAAATAGTGGCTAACTGACATCTCTTCAGTCATTCCCATTCCCCCATGTAACTGTATAGCCTGTTGCCCAATTAACTTTCCAGCTCGACCAATTTGTACTTTTACAGCTGAAGCAGCTATGGCACGATTATCTCTACTTTCGCTAGAGTCTACTGTGTCTGCAGCTCTAAAAACCATAGCACGAGATAGTTCCAGCGCATTAAACATATCTACGGCACGATGTTGTAGAACCTGAAAACTTCCAATAGAAACTCCAAATTGCTCACGCGATTTAATATACTCAAGCGTAGAATTCATTAAAGCGTCCATCACCCCAATAGCTTCACCGCATATAGCAACACAGGCTTCATCAATCACATCCTCTATAACCAGATATGCTTTACCTTCTTCACCGAGAAGATTATTTTCGGTTACCGAAACTCCTCTAAATTCAATATCTGCAGCTCGCAATCCATCTACAGTAGGATAAGAGCGACTAATTACTCCTTCGGTTTCTCTGTCAACAATAAATAAGGATATTCCATCTTTATTACGATTATCACCCTCTTGTCGAACAGATACAATTATCTTATCTGCAGTGTCCCCGTGCAAAACCAAACTCTTCATGCCATCAAGAACGTATCCATTCTCAGATCTACGAGCAGTCATCTCAACATCAGACAGACTGTAGCGTGATTGTCTTTCAGTAAATGCAAAAGAAAGAAACAGACTTCCATCTATAACCTTAGGAATAAGGTTTTCCTGTTGAGACGAACTTCCTGCTCGTCTCAAGAGATTAGCTCCGAGCAGCACCGAGGAAAGCATAGGCTCCAGCACTAGACCACGACCAAGAGCTTCCATCAGTACCACACTATCAACAAGGCTACCGTCTAAACCACCATACTTCTCTGGCATAGTTAAGCCCAACCAACCTAATTCAGAAAACTTAAGCCATAATTCCTTGCTAAAACCTTCATCGGATTTAGCGAGCTCCCTTCGTAGACCAAATTCATAATCCCGCTCAACAAACCTCTCAACTGAGTTTTTCAAAAGTATTTGTTCTTCACTAAGACTGATTTCCATAAGGTATCTCTCACAATCAATAAAGTGCTAATTCAGAGCCCCAGAACGGCTTTTGCAATAATATTCTTTTGGATTTCACTGCTACCGCCATAAATTGTCGTCTTTCTGTAATTAAAATATCTAGGCGCTATTGAAGCAGCATAATCAGGGCCAATAGATTCTTCATTCCATCCAGCATCAAGAGCTTCTTTAACAAATGGATGAGCATAATTGCCGATAGCTTCAAATAATAATTCAGTAATCTCCTGCTGTATTTCCGTTCCCCGTAACTTAAGTAAAGACGCTTCTGGGCCAGGTGATTTTCCTGCTGATTCGCCTTCTAGAACTTGCATTAAAACAGATTCAAGAGCTAATAGCTCGATCTCAACTTCAGAAATTTTTATCTGAAAAGTAGGATCTTCTATCAAAGGCTTACCATCGACCAACTCCTTGGAAGCAATCTCCCTTACTTTCTTAATTTGCTTTCTCGATGCACCAATATCAGCTGTCCATGTTCGCTCATGACCCAAAAGAAACTTAGCATATTCCCAGCCATGATTTTCTTCTCCAACTAAATTTGTAATAGGTACTCTTACGTCTTCAAATAAAACGTCGTTAATTTCGTCTCCACCATCCATTGTTATTATTGGTCGTACTTCTATGCCCGGACTTTTCATGTCAATTAATAGAAAAGAAATACCGGCTTGCTTTTTGCCTTCCGTTGAAGTGCGCACTAAACAGAACATCATATCGGCGTGCTGAGCGAAACTGGTCCATGTCTTAGCACCATTAACAATGTAATAGTCACCATCACGAATTGCTCGTGTATTAAGAGCAGCTAAGTCAGATCCAGAACCAGGTTCCGAATAACCCTGACACCACCAGTCCTCGCTAGATAAAATTCTAGGTAAATAATACTGTTTTTGAGTTTCATTACCAAAAGCAATGATTACTGGACCTACCATGTTTACACCAAATGGCTGTATTCTTGGAGCAGACGCTAATGCCATTTCTTCGTTAAATATATGACGTTCGATTGGAGACCAACCGGTACCCCCATACTCTTTAGGCCAACCAGGAGCAAGCCATCCTCTTTCACCAACAATTTTCTGCCAGGTAACATAGTCATCTTTTTCTAATTTGAGGCCCATCTCCACCTTATAACGGATTTCCTCAGGCAAGCTGTTTTCCATAAACTTTCTGATGTTCTCACGGAACTCTTTTTCTTGAGGACTTAATTTTAGTTCCATATCTTGTCCCTCTGTATTTGCTTTTCAATGATATGAGTAATTTATAATATAATAGACCTTACTAATAAAAAACTAGGGGCTCCGACTCTCCAGTAATTGTTCTCTGATTCGGGATATCAATCGCCTAGGATTCGGCACATGGGATGATAGATCATTCAGCTTAGAAGTCACCTTGGGGATTCTGAGAGCATCGTTTATGCGTCTTTCAAGGAAGGACCATGTTTCTTGGTTATCATCCGATTTATCATCTAACCAAAACAAAACTGTTGAAGAATAAACAGCGGCCAGTAATCCTCTCTTGGTATAAAAATTAAAATCTGTTGAGACATCTCCAGATACAAACCAAATTTCATCAACAGTTCTGTATAAGCACTTCATCCCTAAAATCATATTATCTGGCTGTCCTAGATGCAAAAAGGCACGTCTTAAGCTCTCCTTATCTGACTCAAGGGCCATAAGCCTACATTTAACTGCCGTAAATATCCTTTCTCTGACCCTCAACTCTTTTAGATCTATTTTTTCCAATGCCGAAACCATTTCTTTATCAATCTCAACACTCCAAAATTCTATGATATCTGTAACTCCAGAGGGAAAAATTCTATATAATTCTTCTCTTTCAATTCCTGAATCTTGAATAGCTTTAAGTAATGATTTTTCTGTCCATCCATCATGTGGCACATAATCAAGAACTCGACTCAAGATTTTCTGACGATCTTCTCTCAGAGCCTCGTCATACTTCGTCTTCATCTAATTCCTCACTGGTAGTGCCCTGAGGCTCAGTATTTTTTTGTTGCTTTCCAAGCTCATCTACAAATCCAAACTGTGATAAATCTTCAATGCGCATCGGATATAGAATTCCATCCAAATGATCACATTCATGTTGAATTACTCGTGCATGAAATCCCTCTGCCAGCAATTCTAATTTTTCACCATCCAAATTCTGATAAGTTAAATTAATACGACGAAAACGCTCGACAGGCCCTGCCATTCCAGGAACAGACAAACAAGCTTCAAACGAAACGTCAGTTTCATCACCAATTGGTTCTATAACAGGATTTATTAATACGGTAGTGGGCACCTCTTCATTTATAATTTGAGGGCTCACTTCTTCACGTATACGATCCGCCATAACTTTATAGACAACGATTCTCCAGGGCATATGAACTTGAGGGGCAGCCAAGCCTGTGCCTTCTGCATCATTCATCGTCTCGATCATCGAAGAAACTAATCGTGCTACATCTGTTGCTGTAGGATCAGGCACTTCTTTTGATCTTTGTTTAAGAATTGGGTGCCCCATACGGGCAATTTTTAAAATAGGCATTGGACAAATATATTATTAGTCTTGTTTAAGAAAAGTAAAATAACTCATTTAAAGTTAGAATAGGACAATATTTTATATTAAAAACCAAGATCTATAGAGAAAAAAAGGTGTTTAAATTATGACTTCACAAACTTTTTTTGAGGATAATTGGATAGAGGGAAACGTTCCTTTGGTTGGATCAGGTTCCCACGCAATATGGCTTGGCTCAATTGCTTTCGATGGAGCCCGAGCATTTGAAGGGGTAAAACCGGACCTTGATCAACACTGCCAAAGACTTGTTAAATCTACCGAAGTATTGGGTATGGAGCCAACATTTTCCGCTGAAGAAATTCAAGAGGTGGCGCTAGATGGAATAAAAAAATTTAGTCCAAGAGCAGAATTGTATATAAGGCCGATGTTTTGGGCAGATGGAGCAATAAATTTGCTTACTCCAGATCCGAAAAGCACAAAATTTGCTCTGACTATTTTTGAGGCTCCTATGCCAGATGGAAGTGGCTTTTCTTGTTGTCTTAGTCAATATCGACGTCCTGGACTGGAATCTTCTCCAACCAATGCTAAAGCTGCCTGTCATTATCCCAATAGTTCAAGAGCCTTAATTGAATCGCAGTCACGTGGTTATCAAAACCCTGTAATGCTTGATGGGTTGGGCCATGTTGCGGAATTCGCTACATCGAATATCTGGATAGTAAAAGACGGAATAGCTATTACCCCAACTCCAAATGGATCATTTCTGAATGGCATTACACGACAAAGAATTATTAAATTAATGACAAATGAAGGGCTATATTTCGAAGAACGCACCATAATGCCCGAGGAATTGCTAGAAGCTGACGAAATATTTAACACAGGAAATTATGGCAAAGTACAACCTGTTATACGCTATGAGGACAAAGCTCTGGACGTAGGTCCGGTTTACAGAAAAATTCGCGAACTTTACTGGGATTATGCCCATAAAATAAGATAAGCATCTTCAAATTAATAATTATCCACTTCTATTCATAGCACAATCCTACTATCTCTCATCTTGGTTTCCACGAGAAAGAGCACCTTTTATTAAGTGAACAGTTTCAGAAACACCATATATTGCCGCAAAAGAACCAAATCTTGGTCCCTGGCTTTGTCCGAATAGGACTTCATAGAGCGCTTTAAACCAATCCCTTAAAGGTTCAAAATTATGATTCTTGCCTGTAGCATATACCTCGTTTTGTATAGCTTCAGCATCCGGATTATCCTGTAGAACCTCTATCCGTTCAATCAACTCAATCATAGCGGCCTGCTCTTTCTCATTAGGCTGCCTATATGACTTATATGGCTTAACAAAATCTCGATAAAAAGCGAGTGAATGTAAAACCAAACGATCAAGTAGAGGATCACTCGAAGGAGTAGCCTCTGGCCTATAGCGGCTTATAAATGCCCAAAGGACCGATGAATCCTCGGCGTTACAAGCACTAGCAAGATTGAGTAAAACCGAAAATGTTATATCTATTTTGACTTTGGGTGCACTACCACCATGAATATGCCAAACAGAATTTTCTATTCTCCCTTCATAATCTTGTTCAGAATAACGACTAGCATTTGTTAGATATTCATCTACTGACTTGGGGATCACGTCAAAATATAATCTTTTAGCTGTTTTTGGCTTATTAAACATAAACTGCGATAGACTCTCTTGTGGACCATAAGTAAGCCACTCATCAATCGTAAGTCCATTACCCCTCGACTTTGAAATTTTTTCTGAATTCTCATCCAGAAAAAGCTCATAAGTTAAACCATTAGGCGGTCGAGAACCTAGTATTCGACATATTTTACTGGATAGCTTAACTGAATCTATCAAATCTTTTCCGGACATTTCATAGTCTACTTCTAATGCCCTCCATCTCATGGCCCAGTCAGCCTTCCATTGAAGTTTACAGTGGCCACCCGTAACAAGCGCCTCAGTTAGTCGGCTTGTTTCAGGATCCTTATATATTATTGTACCAGCTTCGGGTTTAACTTCTTCAACGGGTACTTGCAGAACTACACCTGAGCGCGGACAAATTGGTAGAAATGGACTGTAAGTTACTCTACGTTCAGGCCCTAATGTAGGCAGAATAACTTCTTTGATCTCGTTATAATTTTGTAAAATTTCTAAAAGCACATTATCAAATCTGCCATTCTTATAGCAGTCTGTTGAGCTATAAAACTCATACTCAAATGCGAACTGATCCAAAAATGACTTTAGTTTAGCATTGTTATGATCTCCGAAACTTTGATGAGTTCCAAAAGGATCTGGTACATCTGTCAGGGGCTTACCAATGTGTGGTTCAAGCAACTCAGGATTTGGAATATTTTCAGGGATCTTTCTTAGGCCATCCAGATCATCAGAGAATGCAATAAGACGTGTTGGAATAGCTGACAATTCAGTAAACGCTCTTTTTACCATTGTGGTTCTTGCAACTTCACCAAATGTTCCTATATGCGGCAACCCAGAAGGGCCATATCCAGTCTCAAAAAGCACATAACCCTTAGCCGGTTTATTATCTAAATCACCTCCACCCAAGCGCTTAAGAATTTTTCGAGCTTCCTCGAAAGGCCATGCCTTAGCTTGATAGGCTAAATCTTTTTCTCCGTTCATTTGCCCTTATCCACAATCTAATTTAATTGTATTCGGAAACTATGCTTGGTGTAAAAATAGGTCAACCAGGCAACATATAATTTGTAGAAAGATAATTTTATGAAAAAACTAACTAATAGCAGAATTGGCGTAATTGGAATAGGTCACATGGGTAGACCAATAGCTAATAATTTGTATTTAGAGGGGGCAAACGTAACAGTATATAGCAGAAGCCTTAAAAATAACGATTCACTAATTATGCAAGGTCTTTTAAAGGCTAGTACTCCCCGAGAATTAACCGAACTCTCGGATATAATTATTTTAATGGTAACTGACACCGAGAGTGTGAACAACGTATTGCACGGAAACGATGGTGTGATTGAAGGTTTATCTAAAGATAAAATTGTAATTGATATGGGGACCACTAAGGTTCGTGAAACACGTCAATGGGCTGAGGAAATAGAAAAACTAGGAGGAGTTTTTATTGATGCTCCTGTATCTGGCGGACAAGTAGGAGCTGAAGAAGGGACATTATCGATTATGGTTGGAGCCAGCACAGAAGCTCTTAATCTAGTGATGCCAGTATTTGAAGTGTTAGGAAAGAATATTACCCATATAGGAGAGATTGGTGCTGGACAAGTAGCTAAAACAGCAAATCAATCCATTGTTGGTATAACTTTAGCTGCAGTTGCTGAAGGGCTGACATTGGCAAAACAAGCTGGGGTTGATCCAGCAAAAGTACGCTTAGCACTTCAAGGAGGATTTGCAGAATCACGGGTGCTAGATCTTCATGGAGGAAGAATGGTTGAAAGAATGTTCGAGCCTGGCGGACCTGCAAGAGTTCAGCTTAAAGACCTTGATCAAGCACTCGAGCTAGCTGACCAGGTCGGCTTAAAAACTCCTACAGTGCGTAATGCCCAAACACTTTGGAAAAAAATGGTCGATAATGGATTAGGTGATCTTGATCAAGCAGGAATAATTCGGGTTATAGAAAACGACTAGAATTATGTGTCTAGTCTCTTAGTTGACTTAATTCTCGGAGTGAGATTTAGAAGAATTTGTAGGGCGGCTTTGAACATCTCTATGTTTTCTCCCAAAGAAGAGAAAAACGATTTGTTAACTTCAACAAAATTATCTTCAAGGACTGAAACTACCTCGGCCCCCTCCTTAGTTAGTCTTACAGAAACTGATCTAGCATCCTCAACGGATGATCTTTTTATAAAATGTTTGGCTTCCAACTGACGAAGAACTTGAGATGCCATAGCCGTATCACAACCACAATATGCTGATAAATATTGCTGAGTGATATAGGATTGCTTAATTTCTTTTCTTACCTCAAGACAATATAAACCTAACAATAATATATATTGTGATTGAGTTAGCCTCTGTTCTTTTAACACAGTTCGCACAGTTCTTTGCCAAGAATTTGAGGCTCTCCAAAGTAAAATACCTGGGTGATCATCCGGACTACGCATACTAGTGACTTTGTAATTAATAAATTGTTTATATACAAACTATTTATATACAAACTGTTAATTAATTACAACTCATTTATTCCCTAAAGGTGTCAAAAAAAAACCGCGCGACCATAGGGCAGCGCGGTTTTAAAACCAAACTGTTTTATGGCGATATTACATACCCATACCACCCATGCCACCCATGCCACCCATATCGGGCATTGGCATTGGAGCAGCAGGTGCAGGATCTGGCTTCTCGCCTACCATCGCCTCAGTTGTAATTAACAATCCTGCTACTGAAGCCGCATCTTGTAAGGCAGCTCTGACAACCTTCGTAGGATCGATAATGCCAGCTTTAACCATATCTGTATAAATACCCTTTTGAGCATCATAACCGTATGATCCATTCTTTTGCTCTAAAAGTTTACCGGAAACAACGGCTCCATCAGCACCAGAATTTTCAACTATCTGTCTAACTGGGGTCTGAATAGCTTTTCGAACAATGTTAATACCCACTCTCTGATCTTCATTCTCCACAGCTATTTTATCGAGAGCTTTAGTGGCGTAAAGCAGTGCGACCCCGCCTCCAGGAACTATGCCCTCTTCAACAGCGGCCCTAGTAGCATGCATAGCGTCTTCAACACGGTCTTTCTTTTCTTTAACCTCTATTTCAGTCGCTCCGCCTACTCTGATTATGGCAATTCCCCCAGCTAGTTTAGCAAGGCGTTCTTGCAGTTTTTCTTTATCATAATCAGATGTGGTTTCCTCAACCTGGGCCCTAATTTGATTACATCGACCCAAAATGTCAGCTTTTTTACCGGCTCCATCAACGATCGTTGTTTCTTCTTTGGTTACCGTCACTCTTTTTGCAGTACCGAGCATTTCTAGAGTAACATTCTCTAGTTTTATACCAAGATCTTCAGATATAACCTGACCGTTAGTGAGAATCGCTAGGTCTTCCAGCATGGCCTTACGCCGATCACCAAATCCTGGCGCTTTAACAGCAGATATTTTTAGACCACCTCTTAATTTATTAACAACAAGAGTAGCTAATGCCTCACCCTCTATATCTTCAGCAATAATTAATAGCGGTCGACTAGACTGAACTACCGCCTCAAGAACAGGCAACATAGGTTGTAAGCTGGAGAGCTTTTTCTCATGCAGTAGAATGTAAGGATTTTCCATCTCACATATCATTTTTTCTGCATTTGTAATAAAATAAGGGCTTAGATAACCCCTATCAAATTGCATGCCTTCAACAACATCTAGCTCGGTTTCAAGGCTTTTAGCTTCCTCAACTGTGATTACACCCTCATTTCCAACTTTCTGCATGGCGTCCGAAATTATTTTTCCTACTTCTTGGTCACCATTTGCAGAAATCGTTCCAACTTAGGATATTTCCTCATTGGTTTTTATTTTTTTTGCACTCTTCTCAATTGCAGCAACAACATCAGTAACTGCAACGTCAACTCCCCGTTTAAGGTCCATTGGGTTCATACCTGCAGCAACTGCCCTAGCACCCTCTTTTACGATGGATTGTGCCAACACTGTAGCTGTTGTTGTTCCGTCACCAGCAAGATCATTGGTCTTTGAGGCAACTTCCTTGACCATCTGAGCACCCATATTCTCAAATTTATCGTCAAGTTCAATTTCTTTTGCGACGGTTACTCCGTCTTTAGTGATCCTTGGGGCACCAAATGACTTATCGAGGATAACATTTCGGCCTTTAGGCCCAAGTGTCACCTTAACAGCATCAGCAAGGACGTCGACACCATTCAGCAGCTTATCGCGTGCTGAAGTGCCAAATTTGACTTCTTTTGCAGCCATATTTCTTAATTCCTTGAGTTAATTATTTGTTAAGCAGCTTTTTTTCTGGCGCTTTTTTTGTTCTCGATAACGCCCATGATGTCTGACTCCTTCATTATAAGAAGCTCCTCACCATCGATTGTTACCTCAGTGCCTGACCATTTGCCAAACAAAACTCTATCACCAGCTTTTACATCCATTGCTGTAATGCTCCCATCTTCAGCGCGGGCGCCAGAACCCACAGAGACGACCTGCCCCTCAGATGGTTTTTCTTGTGCGGTGTCAGGAATAATAATTCCGCCAGCGGTTTTCTCATCCGATCCGACTCGCCGTACCACAACCCGATCATGTAACGGGCGAAAACTCATGCCTTGATCCTCCTTAAATTATAAAAGGTACCGCAAAATTGCGGTAATTGTTAGCACTCCCAATAGGGGAGTGCCAGACAGATAGTGAGCGTTAAGGCATCTGTCAACCTTTGAAGCTTATCAATGTAACATTTTATTTTTATTTTTTTTTTATCTTTACTCATATTTATCACATCTACTTGTTATTTAATATGTATTCATGTGTAAAAAAGTCGCAATTTTGATTGCTACTCAGGATAGTAGGATTCATTATCTTTGGTTATAGTTTCGCTCAAAGCGAGAGGTCACATGACAATCAAAGTTGCTATAATAGGTTCAGGACCGAGTGGGTTTTACACAGCAGACTCGCTCCTCAAAAGCGGTCAGGATGTTGAAGTGGACATTATAGACCGTCTGCCAACCCCATTTGGACTAATTAGGGGAGGTGTCGCACCTGACCACCAAAAAACAAAAAAGGTTGCTAAAGCCTACGAAAAAACGGCGCTAAACGAAAATGTTCAGTATTTTGGTAACGTCGACGTGGGAAAGAATATTACCATCGATGAATTACGCAAAACACACGATGCTGTGGTTTTGGCAGTTGGCGCGCCTACAGATCGCAAATTAGGAATTCCGGGCGATGATAAAATAGGAGTATTTGGCTCTGCTGATTTTGTAGGATGGTACAATGGCCATCCAGACTTCACTAACCTTAACCCAAATTTGGACGTGAGCGCCGTAGCTATAGTTGGTGTAGGTAATGTAGCGATAGATGCGGCGAGAGTCCTCGTTAAAACACCAGCCGAAATGGCCGAAACTGATATAGCGGAACATGCTTCAATAGCCGTCCAAAAATCCCCATTAACAGATGTCTATATGTTTGGCAGACGAGGTCCTATAGAAGCTAAGTTTACAAATGTGGAGCTTCGTGAAATGGGCAAACTAGAAAATTGCCTGCCTGTGATTGACCCCACCCAACTTCCGGAATCAGTTACAGGCAATTGGTCTGATCGGGATCAGAGACTAAAAGAAAGAAATCTTGCAACAATGAGAGAGTTTCTTGAGGTTGATCCAACAAATAAGGACAAGAAAGTGCACTTTGAGTTTTTCGCAAACCCGGTAGAAGTGCTTGGAAATGAAAAAGTTGAGGGTTTGAAAGTAGAAAAAACTCTAGTAGAAGGAGGCCGTGCAATAGGGACTGGGGAATTTTTTACTATAGACTGCGGATTGGTTGTGGCCGCCATAGGATACTATTCTATTCCCATTGAGGGTGTTCCGTTTGATACTAATAATGGAATAGTTATTCATGAAGAAGGAAGAGTAGATGATGGTGTATATGCAGTCGGCTGGATTAAACGAGGGCCAACTGGAGTAATTGGAACTAATAAACCTGATGGAGAAATTGCGGCAAAGCAGATTATAGAAGACATTCGTTCAAGCACAAAAGCTGGAAGAGATGAACTAAACGCCTTACTTGCTGAACGTAATGTTCGTATAGTCAACTATCAGGATTGGCAAAAAATAGAGAAAGCGGAGGTAGCGGCAGCCACAGGTCCAGCGCCAAGAAAAAAATTCGTAAACATACAAGATATGCTTACCGTACTTGACTAAATTTAAAAAAAAAAGATTTTTTTTTGAAATCAGTTCATTTTTTGCTTGAAAAATGCGAAACAGAGGAAGATGTTACTCTGGAAATAAAGCATTAATATCAGCCTACGGAAATTCAATAATATAATTTTAAAATCGTCCAAGGAAAAACTACATGTCCGAGGTATCCGCCTTAGAGCGGCCGGAAGAAAAACGTGATGAAGTCGAATCAGCAGTTGTACGTTTTGCTGGTGATTCTGGCGATGGAATGCAACTTACCGGTACTCAATTCACATTAACGGCTGCATTAGCCGGAAATGACCTAGCAACATTCCCTGATTTTCCAGCAGAAATAAGAGCCCCTGCGGGAACGACTTTTGGGGTTTCAGCCTTTCAAATAAACTTTGGCGCACGCCGTATCATGACATCAGGAGATAGTCTTGACGTTTTAGTTGTAATGAATCCAGCTGCTTTAATTACCAACCTATCTGACGTAAAGCCAGGAGGCATAGTTATTGCTGACAGTGGAGCTTTTACTTCGCGTAATCTTACTAAAGCAGGCTATGAGAGTAACCCCCTAGAAACGGGTGAAGGATTGGAAAAGTACAGACTAATACAAATTGATATGTCTCGGTTGACTGTCGAGTCTGTTAAAGAATTTGGCCTTTCCAATAAAGAGGCTCTTCGCTCTAAAAACATGTGGGCATTGGGTCTAGTATACTGGATGTATGGACGACCTAGAAAGGCATCAGTTGATTGGCTTAACGCTAAATTTAGTAAGCAACCAGAAATCGCCGCTGCAAATATAGCCGCCTTAAATGCTGGACATGCGTTTGGTGAAACGGCTGAAATGCCCGCGGAAATTGGTGGATATAGTATACCTGCTGCAGAGATTGAACCAGGCCTGTATCGAACTGTAACAGGAACGGAATCCGTTGCACTTGGTTTATTAGCTGGAACACAATTAGCCAATGTGGGCTTAACATTTTGCTCTTATCCGATAACTCCCGCATCTGCGCTACTGCATCAGCTGGCCGCTATGAAAGAATTCGGCGTCGTCACCTTCCAGGCTGAAGATGAAATAGCTGCAGTTTGTGCTGCACTGGGGGCTTCTTATGGCGGATCATTAGGCATAACTTCTAGTTCTGGGCCTGGCATAGCTCTTAAAATGGAGGCCATAGGTTTGGCTATAGCTGCAGAGCTCCCGTTAGTAATAGTCAATTCTCAGCGAGCAGGGCCTTCGACAGGAATGCCTACTAAGACTGAACAGTCCGATTTATATCAGGCTGTTTTTGGACGAAACGCTGATGCTCCTATGCCTGTTATCTCCGTAAGCTCATCCACAGATGGATTTGATGTAGCAATAGAAGCGGTTAGACTGGCCACCAAGTTTATGACTCCTGTTATGCTTCTAACTGATGGTTATTTAGCCAACGCATCAGAACCATGGCGTATACCAGACATATCTGAATATGACTCTTTTAAGACCAACTTCACAACAGACCCCAAAAACTTTGAGCCCTTTTCACGACACCCAGAGACACTATCTCGACCCTGGGTCAAGCCTGGAACGCCCGAATTAGCCCATAGAATTGGAGGAATTGAAAGGTCAGATGGATCTGGACACATTTCGTACTCCCCAGAAAACCATCAAAAGATGACTGATTTACGAGCTCAAAAAATAGATAATATTGCTAATTATATACCTGAACAAGAAATTGAGCAGGGGGAGGCAAATGACGACCTAGTGGTAGTTGGCTGGGGCTCAACCTTTGGCCCCATTAGTCGGGCGGTAAGCAACCTGCGCATTGAAGGATTGGGCGTCGCACAAATACACTTGCGATATATCTGGCCTCTTCCTAAAAACCTAGAAGAGCTTCTAAGTAACTTTGGAAAAATACTTGTACCAGAGATGAACAATGGACAACTAGTGACGCTTTTACGTTCTCAGTTCTTATTACCCGCAAAAGGGTTTAATAAGGTTAACGGCAAACCTTTTCTAATTAAAGAATTAGAGGAAGCTATTCGTAGCGAGTTAGACAAATAAAATGAATATACAAAAATCTCCCGACAAACTTACAGCTAGAGACTACGCTACCGATCAGGAAGTTAGATGGTGCCCTGGGTGCGGTGATTATGCAATTTTAAAGGCTGTACAACGCACATTAGCTGAATTGCAAGCTGACCCAGACCAAACGGTTTTTGTCTCAGGCATTGGCTGTGCGGCCAGGTTTCCATACTACATGGAAACTTATGGCTTTCATACTATACATGGTAGATCCCCGGCAATCGCAACGGGCGTTAAGCTTGCAAACCCTGACCTTAATGTATGGGTCGTTGGCGGAGACGGCGACATGTTGTCGATCGGTGGCAACCATACTATGCACGCTTTGAGGCGTAATGTGGACCTTAATATATTGCTCTTTAATAATGAGATTTATGGCTTAACCAAGGGTCAATACTCACCAACATCGCAAACAGGGACCAGATCTCCCTCTACACCTTATGGCTCTGTTGATCTGCCTGTTTCAGCTGCTCAGTTTGCATTAGGGGCGGGCGGAAAATTCATCGCTAGATCAGCAGATATATTGCAAAAGCCCCTTCCAGTGGTATTAAAACGAGCCTATGAAAATCACGGCACCTCTTTTGTAGAAATTATGCAAAATTGTATCGTATACAATGATGCGGTTTTCAGCCACTTCACAGAAAAAAGTGTGGCTGCTGACATGCAAGTTCATGTCGAGCACGGTAAACCGCTTATTTTTGGCTCTGATTTAGATAAAGGCCTAAGACTTAAAAAAGACGCCCTTGAATTGGAAATAGTTACTATTGGTAAAAATGGTGTTTCTGAAACAGACATACTCAATCATGACGAGAAGAACCGTCCATTAGCAATGTTACTAGCTAGCATGAAACCCCCTGAATTTCCGATAGCTCTAGGCGTTCTATACAGCGATCCCTCGCCGACATATGACAAGGCAGTGCATGATCAAGTTGAATCGGTAAAAACAAAGAACGGCCCCGGGAACTTTAACAAACTACTGCGCCGAGGCCATACCTGGGAAGTATGAAGCTACATAATAAGGATCTTCGTTTATTCTGGAAAGTTTTCTGATTTTTCTTCAGACTGTTGGCTAGGCTTATTCATTCGGCTTTTACGTTTTTTCCACCTTTTCTCCGCAACAAGGAGTAAAATAACCACAACAGCTATTGTGATGAGGAACAGTGGTCCGTGATGACCCGGAGAATCATCTCCTCCTAAAAGACCATGAGCTTGAGCAGAAGAAATAAACATCAGAGAATACAACATTTAAATCATTCCGCCTTTAACCAAAACTAGCATAATGCCCGAATTCATAGCTATAACGTAAAATATCTATTAGAGTTTTAAAAAGCTCCCAGATTGCTATCATAAAGATCATTATTTATGTAGCCTGAGGCAGACTAAATTAAAAATTTTTATCCTAACCATATTAAGTTTCAACTATATAATTTAACCAGCTTGACCAGCTTCACCATTTAACGCGGCAATACGCCGCAGAGTAGTTTTAACTCCACAAACAGTGACCAAATGCTTTAATTCTGTTAATCGATTATTCCCGTTCTTCAAGAATGTACCAAGGAGATATTTATCAGTGACGGTTGATTCTACAGGCACATCATCAAAACTCGGCGCCTCGATTTCCGATTACTTTGCCCTTCTAAAACCTCGTGTTATGTCTCTCGTTGTCTTCACAGGGTTCGCTGGTCTATTAGTTGCTCCAGGTAATTTAGAGCCCTTATTGGCTCTTATATCCATTCTATGCATAGCCATAAGCGCTGGCGCAGCAGGAGCAATTAACATGTGGTATGAGAGAGACATAGACAGCTTGATGGAACGCACTTGCAACCGTCCAATACCTGCGGGAAGAATTGCCCCGAATAGAGCACTACTTTTCGGCGTTATCCTTAATATATTGCCAGTGTTGGCAATGGGAATTCTGCTAAACTGGGTGGCCGCATCATTGTTGGCCTTTGCTGCGGGTTTTTATATATTCGTGTACACAATTTGGCTTAAAAGACGGACTCCTCAGAATATAGTCATTGGCGGAGCAGCTGGAGCAATCCCCCCAATGATTGGTTGGGCATCAGTGACTGGCTCAGTAAACCTGGAATCTTTGGTCCTGTTTTTAATTATTTTTATGTGGACCCCGCCGCATTTTTGGGCGTTGGCGCTTTATCGAGACGGAGACTACGCTAAGGCTGGAATACCTATGTTGCCAGTTGTTTCTGGCGCCAAGGAAACTAGACGTCAAATTTTGATATACACTTTATTACTCGTACCATTAACTTTTTTACCAGTAGCATTTGAAACCGCGGGAATCTTTTATGGCGTTGTCACAGCTATCTTAGGAGCTTACTTTATGTGGTTGGCAATTCAAATTGTTCGCAAGGGGGACGAACGTTCCGCTAAACGACTTTTTGGGTTTTCTATACTGTACCTATTTGCCCTTTTCGCTGCTCTAATTATTGATCAAATTAAATTATAAACTTTAGTAGTACTTCACCGGGTTAATTATTTAGCTATTTACGCATAAAATTATACAAAACTTTCCCTGTGATAAATCGACACACGCAAGTTGCTTCTCAGCATTTAATGCACATATTAGGTTCAATAGTTCAGTAGAAATGTCTCTAAATAGGCAGACTAATACCGATACAGTTATCTATAATCAAATATGGAAAGGCCATAACCTATGAAGTTATTTCTTTCAATTCTAATTCTTCTTCTAAGTACTAACTTTGCCTTTGCAGGTGATGTGACCGTCAAGATGCTTAACAAATTAGGTAAAAAAAAGATGGTGTTCTCTGAAGAGATTGTAAGGGTTAATAGTGGAGACACTGTTTTTTGGAAGGCAACCGACAAAGGTCATAACGTAGAGTTCATTAAAAAAGGTGGGGTGCCAAAGGGCGTTAAAAAGTTTAAGTCCAAGGTTTCTAAAGACACGAAATATAAGTTTGAAATCCCTGGCATCTACGCATACCAGTGCACTCCGCATAAGAATATGGGCATGATTGGTTTTGTTATTGTAGGAGACAACTTAGATAACTTAGAATCAATTAAGAAGATTAAATTCAGGGGCAAATCCGAAAAAATTGCTAAATCCTTAATCAAACAGATTTCAAAGAAGCACTAGCTTTATTAAGTGGAAATATTTTTTTGATTAATATTTCCACTTAATACTGTAAATTAGGCTATTTTATAATATTTGAAAATTCTTTGGCCTGATCATCATTAAAATAAAGGTGCTGAGAGACAATCAAAACTTAGCCATATAGAGCTAGCCAGAACCTCCAATAAAATAATATATACGTGTGAGTTCTGTGTAATCGCCTTCAGACGCCATAAGCAACATAAGGACAATTAACGCCAGGGGAGGAACAAGAATGGCGTAAACAATTGCCAAACGTTCCCAAACCATATGCATAAAGACAGCGACTATAAGACCTGCTTTAAGCATCATAAAAATACATACAAGAGACCAGCGAAGCAGTCCCTCAAATTGCAAAATGTCAACAGCATATGATAAGCCACTCAGAATAAATAGCAAGATCCAGATCTTAAAATAGATCCCAAGTGGATGTTGCTGTCCTTCAGCTGTATTCGCCATAAGGAACCCCCTACCAAAGATAGAAAAATGCAAATATAAAGACCCATACTAGATCGACAAAATGCCAATATAGGCCGGTTTCTTCAACAATATTGTAACTTCCTTTGTGGCTAGTAAAATAGCCTCGCCGCTCAGTATCGTCTTCATAATCGCCACGCCATACCTTTCTAGCTACAATAAGCAAAAAGAGAACGCCTATCGAAACGTGAGCACCGTGGAAACCTGTAATCATAAAGAAAGTTGCACCAAACTGTTCCGCTCCAAATGGATTTCCCCAGGGACGAACACCTTCCGATATTAATTTGGTCCACTCAAAAGCTTGCATTCCTACAAAAGAAGCTCCCAGTATAGCTGTTAAAACTAGCATAAGTGTGGTCATCTTACGGTTTTTGCGATAACCAAAATTAACTGCCAGGGCCATAGTTCCACTGCTCGTGATCAAGATAAACGTCATTATGGCAATTAAAATAAGTGGAATATTTGCTCCAAACATATGCAAAGCAAATACTTCACTAGCGTTTGGCCATGCAACAGGCGTCGACATTCTCACGGTCATGTAAGAAACCAAAAAACTGCTAAAGATAAAGGTATCGCTGAGGAGGAAAATCCACATCATCGCCTTACCCCAGGGAACCCCTTTAAACGCCCTTTGATCGGACGCCCAGTCTGCAATCACACCTTGCATACCACTCGGTCGATCGTCTGTCACATTTACTTCAGTCATATGCTCTTCTTCCTTTTTACGTGATCACGAACCAAACAAATAAAACCAACCAAAGAGCTAACAAAAAATGCCAGTAGAAGGCACATAGCTCAGTAGTCATAAGTACTTTTTCAACTTCAACTCCACGCCATAGGCGAAATACTGTTCTCGCCCATACAAATAGTCCACCTAAAATATGTATCGCATGCATTGCTGTTAACATATACAAAAATGATAGAGCAGGGTTTGTTGGGGCAAAATAACCTAATGCATCTAGTTGACGTACCACCAATAACTGGCCAGCCAAAAAAGCCAAAGAACAGGCCCCCCCTATTAAGAGCCCTGCTTCCAATTGAGAGCTTCTATCTCGTCTTGCACCGACAACAGCCCACTGCATCGCTACGCTACTAGCTATTAAAACTATTAGATTCAGCCACATTATGGTTGGCTCTGGAACGGGCTTCCAGTCAGCTAGAAGCATTCGATCTGAGTAAGCAACAACTGATAGAGAAAAAACAACACCAACCACCGCCACAAAAATTCGCAAAGCAAGTCTAACCGGAGGCATCGCTATCGACCCGCCGAACTGAGCGTTATTAATAGCGTCCTCGGACTCAAGCCAAGGTTTGCCTCTTATTTCTCGAAAAAACTCCACTTCTATTTTCCTTCAGGAGAAACCAGCTTGACGTCATTTGGGTGTACATTTTGTGGAACGTAATCATCCACGGTTCCGGGCACACTGAATGAATAAGCCCAACGATAGACAACAGGCAACTCCTTGGAAAAGTTACCATGCCCAGGAGGAACAGTTTCAGTTTGCCATTCCAAAGAAGTCGCTTTCCACGGGTTTCGTTCCGATGGCTTCCCTTTGAAAATACTCACCAGAATATTATAAATAAATACCAACTGCGCAAAACCAACGATTAGAGCTGCCACGGTAATAAATGCATTTAAGTCTGCTGCTGAATCAGGAATGAAGCTTGTGTCCTCCATTGACCAATAACGACGTGGAACACCAACAAATCCTAAATAATGCATTGGGAAATAAATGAGATAAGCTCCAATAAAGGTCACCCAAAAATGGAATCTTCCCATCGCGTCATTAAGCATTCGACCGGTCATTAATGGGAACCAGTGATATATTGCACCAAAAACCACCAAGATTGGCGCAATACCCATTACCATATGAAAATGCGCCACCACAAACATAGTATCAGAAAGGGGTACATCAACAATTACATTACCCAAAAAGAGGCCTGTAATTCCACCATTTACAAACGTAATTATAAAGGCAATGGCAAAAAGCATAGGTATTGTTAGATGAATATCACCTCGCCAAAGCGTCAACGTCCAATTATAGACCTTGATAGCCGTCGGAACTGCTATAATTAGCGTAGTTGTGGCAAAGAAGAAACCAAACCATGGATTCATACCACTTACATACATATGATGCGCCCATACAACGAAGCTAAGAGCTCCAATGGCAACAATTGCCCACACCATCATTCTATATCCAAAAATGTGTCTCCTAGCATGAATACTAAGTAGATCAGAGACGATACCAAATGCAGGGAGAGCAACTATATAGACTTCAGGATGACCAAAAAACCAAAACAGGTGTTGAAACAAGATGGGGCTACCACCTCCATATGACAGCTGTTCACCAAACTCAACAATAGCAGGCATAAAGAAGCTCGTTCCTAAAACGCTATCAAGCGTCATCATTATGGCACTAACAAAAAGAGCCGGAAAAGCTAACAGCGCTAGAACCGTTGCTGTAAAAATACCCCAGATAGTCAAAGGCATCCTCATAAGAGTCATGCCCCGCGTACGGGCCTGAAGTATTGTGACTACATAATTTAGACCGCCCATTGTGAAGCCAATGATGAAAAACGCGAGTGATACGAGCATTAATATAATTCCAAGCCCAGTACCTCCGGGTGTTCCCGAAAGAATTGCCTGGGGAGGATACAAGGTCCAACCCGCACCAGTTGGTCCTCCTGGTACAAAGAAACTAGCCACTAAAATCAATACGGCTAGAAGATACACCCAGTAGCTGAGCATATTGACATAAGGGAATACCATGTCACGTGCCCCTACCATAAGCGGTATTAGATAATTACCAAATCCACCCAAAAACAATGCAGTCAAAAGATAAATGACCATTATCATTCCATGCATAGTCACAAACTGAAGATAGGAATCAGGACTAATAAAGGAAAACGTTTCAGGAAACCCAAGCTGCAGCCTCATTAGCCAAGACAGAACCAAGCCAACCATGCCTATAACAACAGCCGTTCCTGAATATTGAATTGCTATTACTTTAGCATCCTGACAGAACACATATTTAGTCCAGAAACTATGTGCGTGATAGAGGTCAGCTTCAGGGACCTCAGCAGGGCTCACATTTTCTACTTTTTCCGGAGTGGTATCAACCATCAACTAACCCTCATTTATCTTTCTTAATTATAACTTAAACTTAAGTTTTAGCTTTCATCAACGTTGAGTTACTTTGCCTTTAAATTGTGAGTTCATAGCCATCCTTGAAGTCTCTGATGACTTTTTATTCAATGCAGCACGCATTTCAGCAAAAGTCTCTTGTTCTGAAAGCCAGGTTTGATAAGCTTCCTTCTCTACAACTTCGACCCCACCGCGCATGGAGTAGTGGCTAGTTCCGCAAAGCTCAACACAAATAACATCAAAAGTTCCAGTTCTAGTAGGGGTTAACCAATAATAGGTAACCATACCAGGAACCATATCCATTTTTGCTCTAAATTGTGGTACATAAAAATTATGTAAAACGTCAACGGATCTTAATAATAGGTGAACTGGCTGCCCCAGCTGAAGATGCATACCATAGCCATCCTCAACAATAATATCATCCTGGCCATTTGGATCATCTAGATGCAATCCAAAAGGATTGTCATCGTTTATAAGAGTTGCATCGGTTTTACCTAATTTTCCATCAGCTCCTGGGTATCGGTATCCCCACTCCCACTGTTTCCCCATAACCTCAACTTGTACAGCGTCTTCTGGCACAGTTACATAATCATCCCAGACAATTAAGCCCGGCGCTAATAGTCCAATGACGCCGAGTGCAGTTATAGCTGTAAGCCAAACCTCCAGCTTCTTATTTTCAGGATTATACTCTGCCTTATGATTTGATTCTGATGACGAATTTCCAGAACCTGAGTGCCAGCGATATATGCAATAAGCGCAAAATAATAATATTAATATATAAGCTACCCCAGTAATCCAGAAAGTGATGTCAATGGTGGTGTCCATGCCACCCCAATTCGAGGCTATCTCAGTTGACCACCAGGGCGTGTAGAGGTGAAAGATCAGCGAGCCGATCGCCACTAAAGCCACAATGATTGCTACCCACATTCAATCGATATCCCTACTATTAAAGAGGGCCAAAATAATTAATATTTAACCCTAATTATGTTTATAAAAGACCAAAAAACTATTAGGCCCTTATTTAAGATCAAGCCCTCAAATTTTTAAGGGCTAGTTTGATAAAAATCATCTTTTTATACTTGTTTACAAATATGTCCTACTCTTTGTTTAATGATTTTACAACATGGTGATGTTTCGAGCCACTAGTTGATGTCATAAATGAGTGCGACGTTGAGACGCAGAACCTTTACCCTCTAACTGCGACGGATGGGCGCGCCCAGTTGTAACAAGGCCATCCTATAGTCACGTTGATCAGTTAAGGAGCCTAATTTCGATAATGAACATTCAGAATCAAACTAATACATTTAAGCCAAAAAATAATGAAGTCTCTAATTGGCTTTTATTGATAGCGCTAATGGTATTAATCATGGTTCTAATTGGCGGCATTACCAGACTCACTGGCTCAGGTCTGTCCATGGTTGAATGGAGGCCTTTAATGGGGTTTTTACCTCCCATGTCTAACGAAGAGTGGATTAGAGTTTTTAGTCTTTACAAAAAAAGCCCGGAATTTATCGAAATAAACAACGCTATCAGTCTTTCTGACTTTAAAGAAATATTTTGGTGGGAATATATTCATAGACTCTGGGGGCGGCTTATTGGCATAGCTTTTGTCATTCCATTTTTATGGTTTTTATTTAAAGGCCTGATTAATAAGTCCCTTGCCCCAAGACTACTCTTGTTATTCATACTTGGAGGAGCTCAAGGTGTTCTTGGCTGGTACATGGTTAAAAGTGGTCTCGTCGACAAGCCTGAGGTAAGTCAGTATAGGCTAGCAGCTCACTTGGTTTTTGCACTTGTACTCTATCTTGGTCTTATATGGACTGCATTGGAACTTAGATATCCAAAATCTGAAAACAGTCAACCACATCAAACATATAGAAGTTTAAAGGCTTTGGCCCAGTTAATTTTTGTTTTCGTATTTATCACAATCTTTTCTGGGGCATTGGTAGCAGGCACAGACGCAGGCTTTTATTTTAATACCTTTCCTCTTATGGATGGCTCTTTGATTCCCGAAAACTACTTTCCTCAACCATGGTATGTTAGCGCTTTTGAAGACATAGCTACTGTGCAGTTTCATCATCGAGCATTAGCGATAATCACATTTATAATTGCCGTTATAACTTGGTGGTATAGTCGCGGGACTATGTTAGAAAAAAGAGCACAAATGGCCGCAAACATTTTAATAATCATTGCCTTAGCACAAGTTACATTAGGAATATCGACACTTGTTTTGGGAGTCCCGGTTTCCCTTGCAGCTTTGCATCAAACCTTTGCAGTGCTTCTACTAAGCGCCTCAGTTTGGTTTGTATTTGAACTACGCTAGTCAAATCATATAGCCCAAGAAAAAACTAAAGTTTCTTTTTCTAACTTCTCCCCTTCAGCCAACTAATCAGCAGCTGTTTATTTAGAAAATAAATTGGCTTGTATTTCTGAAATCAATGTTTTCAGCTCATCTTCACCATATTTTTTAATGGGATTCGCACCCCAGACAGGAAGGGGCCAAGCGGCGTCATTCTTAAACCTGGCAATAATATGTATATGAAGTTGTGAAACCTGATTACCAAGTGCAGCAACATTGAGCTTGTCAGGTTTAAACAATTTCTCCATTTCCTTGCTAATAAAAGTAATTTCAGAAAAAACACCTTTGAAACATTCGGGGGGTAATTCATGTAACTCCCTAATATTTTTTATTTGTGGAACCAAAATAAGCCAGGGATAATTTGAGTCGTTCATCAAAAGAACCCTGCAAAAATGCAAGCGATTTATTTCGATCGTATCTTCAGCAAGTTTTGGATCCACTTTAAAATCCGCTGATGGAAGATTCATTTTTCCCAAGATGAAATACCTTTAATTATTTTTTGCATAAAAAATAATTTAGCGCTGCTTTAAATAGTTAAGGCCGCTTGATTCTTTTTGCAAAAACCATCCAAAACAAAGCTAAGACTTGCAGAATTAATGCTGCTGAGAACGCATAACGATACCCTGCAGCGTCGTAACCCCCGTTTTCTCTAGTTGGCCAAAAATTTATGATCTCACCTATTCCCCATTGTATAGAAAAGGCAGCCACAAATATAAGGAGGTTCATTCCTGTTGTGGCTCTGCCTATAAGCTGCTTATCAAATTCTTTTGAAAGAACCGAAAAACTCAAAACACCAATCGAACCCAACATCCCAAAAATAAACCAAAGTATATGCGGTGCAGAGGTCCACTCAATAATAACAAAAAATTGTACTATTATAAAAAACATCATACCGGTACCCACAACTATGATTGGCTCAATGCTTTTTTTCGCCAGCCAAACGGCTGCAACCCCTATAAAAACATTACCAAAAACAAAACCGATAGCTCCAAATAACAAGGTAATGCTAACCCCGTCAGGTGCTAATTTAGCTAAATCTCTTAGCCAAGGACCCGCCCATAATGTTTGTATTGCTAGAAATGTACCCTGTGATAAAGCTGTTATTGGTGCCAGCCTCCAAAACATTAGTCTCCCATAAATTTTTCTTAAATCTCTAATTTGACTAGTAATGTTATCAGAAGGGTTATCTCTGCTTTTTTCAGGCACACAAAACCATATAACCAAAGAGACAAAGAGAGTAGCAAGAGCCAAGACAAGAAATCCATTTCGCCAGCCTATGTCTGCTACTAAGTATTGTGTCGGAGCGGTAGCAGTAATTGCCCCTAAGCCACCACTGGCCATAATAAATCCATTCGCCATTGGAAGCTTTTCTAGAGGAAACCACTCTCCCATAGCTTTAAATGCGGCCATCAAGCAGGCGGCTACACCCAATCCAATCAAGGCACGGCCCATTACCAAGCCCCACAGTCCTTGACCCTGACTAAACACCAGCGATCCTGCTGCTGCAACCAAAAGCAATACTGCCACTGTCCTACGAGGACCACGACTATCAAGAAAAAATCCTAGAGGCAGTTGGGCTGCTGCAAAAGCTATGAAGTATGCACTTGTTAAAAGCCCTAGACCTCCTGCACCGATACTCAGTTCTTCAACCAGATTAGGCCCTATAACTGCATTAACAGTTCTATAAAGATAGGAGAGAAAATAGCCTAGAGCAAACGGAAGAAAAACACGCGCCACTAACCAGTAAAGCCTTTGTTCTTTCTTCTTTATAATATTCATATCCAATAAATAATTATTAAATTTACAGTCTACTTACCTTTAAAGATTGGTTTTCTGCCTTCAACGAAGGCCTTAAACCCTTCTTCATAATCTTCACTATCCGCGTAGTCATATTGCTCATCTAACTCTGTAGAGCTGTAGGGCCCACTTTGATCTATCCTTCGAATTGCTTTTCTATGCCATTTTGCAGTTAGTGGAGCTCCGTTGGCCACATTTCTAGCAACGGACATAGTCTCTTCAAAGAGTTTCTCATCATCTACAACTCGAGTAATTAAGTTTTTTGATTTAGCCTCAGTTGCTGTAAAAATACGTCCCTCCAATAGCACTTCAATTGCAGTAGCTTTTCCTCCTGCGTCGATTAAAAGTTCTAATAGAGAATACGATAGGAATAAGCCTACATTTTTGGCTGGCACACCAAACTTGGCTGAAACTCCAGCAATTCGCAAATCACAACCTAATGCTAGCTCAAATCCTCCACCAAGACAAAAACCATTAATCATAGCAATAATGGGGATTTGGCAAGTATGTGCTGCGTCAAATGCACGAGCTGTAACTTCCTCATACAACTTAACTTTTTCTCTTGTAGATCGCTCTGACTCAAAGCCACTTATGTCAGCTCCAGCACAAAAAGCTGCGTCGCCTGCCCCCTTAATAATCAAACATCTTAGGTCATTATTCTCACCTAATTCATTTAGGGTGTCTGCCAGCTTAATCCAGTCTTTTTGACGCAGTGCATTTCTTTTTGCAGGTCTATTAATGGTTACGATCCCTATATCCCCTCTTAAATCTGCTGTTACTGAATCCACCATATACATTCACCTATTTCATGATTTAATTTTCAATTATGCGAAAAAAAATAAATATTTAAATTTTGACCTTTAGAATAACAACACAGCAAAATATTAGTAGGCAATTGAGCTCGGCTTTTCACTAAATGTTTTAAGAGAGTCTTCTAGCAAACCTTTATCCACATTACGGGTTATAAAAACTATTCGGGTTCTTCTATCTTCTGACGGCCAGGCTTTTAGCTCTACAGGCGGATGAAACACATGCTGAACACCGTGAATTATTATAGGGCCATCCATTTCTGTCACATTAACTATACCCTTAATTCGTAATAAATCAGGCCCTTTAATTAGCATAATTAGATCAAACCATTGTTCTATAGAATCCAATCTTATTGGTTGATCATAGGTCACACAAAAAGCCCGAATGTTATCATCATGTTTATTAATGTTTAAATGCAGTGACTGGTGGTCATGTGATGCAGAGTACTCTTCCTCCTTCAACCATTTGTCTACGTCAGGAGTCTTCTTAGACAGATCGTAAAGGCCACAGCCAAATATATCATCAGTAGAAACATTTCCATTCAGAACTGTAATGCTAGGAGCGGCAGGATTAATTAGTCTTAACCTTTTACGAATCTCGTCAATTTCTTTATCACCCACTAAGTCTGACTTGGTGATTAGTAAACGATCTGCAACTGCAACCTGCTTTACCGATTCATATTGTGTGTCTAGTGTGGTCTCTCCAACTGCAGCATCAATTGTTGTTATAACTCCATCAAGGCGATAATACTGAGTTACCAGATCATCACCCATAAGCGTATGTAAAATAGGGGCCGGATCAGCTAAACCCGTCGTTTCAATTAAAACTTTTTTAAATGGTGGTGTCTCACCCCGAGCCCTGATTACAATAAGATCTCGTAGTGTGTTGACCAGATCACCTCTAACTGTACAGCATAAACAGCCATTATTGAGTAATACCATGTCTTCGCTGCCACCAACTACAAACTCATGATCAAGCCCAATTTCGCCAAACTCATTGACTATAACTGCTGTATTATTCATGTCCGGTTGTTGCAGCAGATGGTTCAAGACGGTTGTTTTACCACTACCAAGAAAACCTGTAAGCAGGGATACAGGAATGGGGTTGGATTTTAGCTTTTTTTCTTTATCTCCCATCTAAAGAGCTTCCTTAACTATTAGGCTTACCTTGACATCTAGTGGTGTAAAACCCTTATAACATGTTTAGAGAAGCGCAGCAGACATTAAAAAAGGACAAAACCCAAAGGAAAAATTGATATGGCAACCAAAAACACTAACTTTTTTGTTTTGCGCAAATCGATAAAACAAGTTGAAGAAGGCGACGAATTGGCACCGAAATTTGATGAAAAAGGTTTACTACCAGTTGTAACCACCGATGCCTCAACTGGAGAGGTACTTATGCATGGATATATGAATAATGAGGCGTTAGAAAAAACAATTGTTAGTGGTGAAGCATACTACTGGAGTCGTAGCCGACAAGATTTATGGCATAAAGGTGCGACAAGCGGTTTAATTCAAGAAGTCGTGGAAATCCGAATTGATGATGATCAAGATGCTGTTTGGCTTCGTGTTAACGTAAAAGGGGGCGCTAGCTGTCATGTGGGTTATCGCTCGTGTTTCTTCCGCTCCGTGCCTATAGGAGAAAACAAAGAATCACCTAAAAAGTTAAAGTTCGAAGAAACTGAGAAAGTCTTTGATCCAAAAGAAGTCTATGGAGACGCTCCAAACCCCACAAAGCTATAAAATTTTAATGACTAAGCTTACCAGTTTGGAAACAGATTAGGTTTTTTGTATACCTGTTGGATGGGGCACACCATCAATTACCAACTTTGGCATAACGCTAACATCTATCAATTTAGGACGCGTATCCAGATAGGCTCTCACAGAGGCAATAGTCTCTATGTTTTCTAAGAATTTCTCTAAGAGAGGAAACTTAGCAAGAAGCGATTTATCAAGTTTCGTGGAAAGATCTAAATGGTGAAAACGGCGAAATCGCAGGCTCGCGGGATATCATCTATAAAAAACTTACCTACACTAGATGAAAGTGCCCGATTTAAATCATCAAATCTTGACAACAAAAATGGGGGTATTTCATTTTCCTCTCATTAAGTTTAATTTTCATACTGCATAAATGATGTG